>Ga0206127_1000359_pt1 | contig 57766 bp, 45 predicted proteins | sample Helgoland_Spring_6_FD_148646 | JGI IMG/M metagenome (GOLD analysis project Ga0206127, IMG submission 148646) | Pelagic subsurface seawater microbial communities from Kabeltonne, Helgoland, North Sea - Helgoland_Spring_Bloom_20160419_1 | ecosystem: Environmental > Aquatic > Marine > Epipelagic ...
CTATAGCCAATACTATTTCTATAAACTATCGTTCAATACTCAATTATTTTATCAATAGAAGTACTAATGCTTCTGCTGAATCTTTCAATGCCAAAATTAAAGCCTTTAGAGCACAATTTAGAGGTGTCAAAAATGTAGAATTTTTCCTGTATAGATTGACAACAATTTTTACCTAAACACAACAATTAGTCTTGATCCAGAGTTTTTGCTTCTGATGGAAGATTAGTTGGGAATAAGATAGATTTTTCTAGCTTTAAACTAGGTATCTTTTTTTTAAAATTAAATACAGACAAAGGTTTAATCACAAAAAAAATAATAAAAAAGTAGTGTAGTTTGCATAATATTTATTTTTTATGATTTAATCATGCTTTAAATATCGGATACGTAAAAAAAACAATTTAAAATTGTACTTTATTTAAAACTGAGTCCTAATTAAACAAAAAGTATTGTCAACAGTATAAATTAATATATATTTGGCACTTGTAAAATATTGATGACAAATAACAATAACAATCGTAATTTCAATAATCCTAATATCTAGGACGGGAGGTTGTTGTTTAAAAATATATAAAAGCCTTCCAAATTTGGAAGGCTTTTTTTAATTTATACGAAAATGAGTAAAATAATGACAGTTGACGTTTTGTCAAGTATTAAAGGAGCGCAAGAATCAGAATCTGTAAATAAATTATTTCAGGTAATTAAAAATGCAAATATATCCAACACAAATAATTTTAGTGATTCCAGTAAAAGCGTTTCTTTAAACCATTTACGAGACGATATTGTTATCAATAGCTCAAAAAAAGAGAAAGAAATTATAATTGAAAACTTTCCAAAAGAGAAGAACGGTTATTTGGTAGTTGCTAAAGTGATAGAAGAATAAATATGGAATCACAAATACATAAAATTCATCAACAATTGATGAACAAAGAAATTTCATGTACCAATTTAGTCCAACAAAAATTAGAACTACTAAAGCAAAATACTCACAATACAGTAAATTCACTTTTAGAAGATTTAGCTTTAGATTTAGCTGCTAAAATTGATGCTAAGATTGAAAAAGGTCAAGAAATTGGCCTGTTGGAAGGGATTCCTTTTGGAATCAAGGATGTTTATATGGTTCAGGGAACCTTAACCACAGCCAGTTCTAATTTATTAAAAAATTACAGATCTTCCTATACAGCTAGTGCCATCCAAAAATTATTAGATGCCGGAGCTATTCCTTTAGTAAAAGAAAATTGCGATAGTTTTGGGCATGGTTCTTCATCAGAAAACACCATTTTTGGAGCAGTAAAAAATGCAATAAATCCTGACTTAGTTGGTGGAGGTTCAAGTGGAGGTTCTGCAGTAAATGTAGCCAAAGAATACACTGTTTTTTCAATAGGTGGAGATACGGGCGGCTCTATTCGTCAACCTGCTGGTTATAATAAAATTTATGGTCTAAAACCCACTTACGGAAGAGTTTCTCGTTTTGGATTAATGGCTTATGCTTCATCTACAGACTGCGTAGGACCAATTGCAAAATCTATAGAAGATATTAGAATTGTTCTAAATGTAATAAGCGGTAAAGATATAAAAGACCAAACTACATATGCATCAACAGAAATATTAAAAGATAATATATCCAAGAATGATACAATAAAAACAATAGGATATTATAAAAACTTCATTGAAAGTGAAGTGATTTCATCTAGTATTAAAAGTGATTTTTTAGCAACAATTGATAAAATAAAAGCAAAAGGAATTCAAGTAGAAGAATTAGATTTCTTTGAATCTGAAACTTTAGTTTCAACATACTACACTCTAGCAATGGCAGAAACTGCCTCTAATTTATCAAGGTTAGATGGCACAAATTATGGAAGCCGAATTGAAGGTGATAATTTAAAAGACGCCTATTCCATAACTCGTTCAGAAAATTTTTCTGATGAAACAAAACGAAGAATAGTAGGTGGAAATCAAGTTTTATCTCAAGGTTTTTCTGATGAAATTTATTTGAAAAGTTTGAATTTACGAGATCAAATTACAGCAAACTTTGAGAAAGATTTCAATAAAGTTGATATTATTTTATCCCCAGTAACACCAAACTCTCCACCAAAAATTGGAGCTAGTTTAAACAATCCATTAACAATGTATTTATCTGATGCATATACTGTTGGATTTAGTTTAGGCCAATTACCAACCTTAACTGCTCCTAAAGGAACTGAAACAGGCATTCAAATTACAGCAGCCAAAAAAAATGATGAATTAGTGCTACAATTCGCAAACTTTTTAAACGACATATTATAATGGAGTTACAACAATTAAATGAGCTTTTAAAAAAGCACGAGTTGGAGTTAATTATCGGTTTAGAAACACACGTTCGTTTAAATACAAAGTCTAAATTATTTTGCTCTTGTGCTAATCAAGAAACAGAACAACCAAATACTAATATTTGTTCAGTTTGTACGGGTCAAATGGGTGCTTTACCATCCATAAATAAAGAGGCAATTAGCAAAGCAATCCTATTTGGAAAAGCCGTCAAGTCTTCTTTTAAAAATGAAGTCATTTCTTGGGATAGAAAACATTATGAATATCCTGATAATCCTAAAAATATTCAGATTACACAATTTCATAATCCTGTAATTCCTGACGGACAAGTTTCTTGTTACAGAAATGATGGCTCTCAATTTACCGTAAATTTAACACAGGTTCATATAGAGGAAGACGCTGCAAAAATGATCCACGAAAAGAAAATATCTTTAGTAGATTTCAACAAAGCCGGAGTTCCATTAATAGAGATTGTAACAGAGCCTTGTATCAGAAATATTGAAGACGCATCCACTTACGCTCAATATATTCAGAGAATTGTTCAGAATTTAAAAATTTCTGAAGCAAATCTTGAGAAAGGAGAATTTAAAAGTGATGTTTCAGTGTCTCTAAGAAAGAAACATAGCTATAATTTAAATCCACGTACAGAAATCAAAAACTTGAACTCATTTAAGTTTATGATTGAGGCTTTAAAGGAAGAAGTAGAAAAACAACTCAACTACTTTATAGAGCATAAAGATTTTAGACCAGACCAAACTACAGTTTTATTTGACGCTGATTTAAAGCAAACCAAAACAATGCGTAAAAAGGAATTTGAGGCTGATTACAGGTTTATTTCTGAGCCAGATTTACCTTTTGTAAATATAAAAAGTGAAGTAGAAAATATTAAAGTTGATATCAGCGCTTTACCTTTTGCAGTAGAATCTATTTTGATAAAAGGAGGTGTTTTGCCTCAGGATGCAAAATTCTTTACAGCTAATTCTACTCGATCAGAAGTTTTTATGTCTATCAACAATGTAATTAAAGACCCCTCTTTTGTTGCAAAAACTTTGGTTAACAATATAAGTGCAGACGAATACTCAAATATTCATAGCGTTAGTCATCTAATTGAAATTTTTCAACTTTTCAAAGAAGAAAAAATCACCTCTGTTCTAGTTCAAAATGGAATTACGAGATACTTAAAAGATAGAACTTTTGATTTTAAAAAGTATTTTGATGAAAATACCATTTCAGAAAATCAAATCAAAGAAGCAATTCAAACTGTAATTTCAGAAAATACAGCAATTGTAAATGATATTAAAAATGGAAATCAAGGTAAAGCAGGAATTTTAGTTGGAAAAACAATTAAAATTATTGGCAAAGGTGCTTCTGGAAAGTTAATACGAAAAGAAATTCTTGAACAAATTCAAGGTAGTGCATTAAAAGTTGATAAATCAAATAATGAAGTTCAGAGTGCTTTAATTCAGAATGAAAAATCATCTAATAAAAATAATGAAGAAGAACTACCTGAAATTCCAATAATTATAAAAGACACATACAGAACACATAAAATTTCTCAAATTTCAGAAAAATCAATTCTTGAAGAAGTTACTTTGGCAGGTTGGGTTGCTAGTGTTAGAGATCACGGTGAATTAATGTTTATTGATTTAAGAGGATCAAATAATGAAGTTTTTCAAGTAAGGCTAACTAGGGAATCTTTTCCTAATTTAGATGAATTGGTGAAACTGAAACCAGAAACGGTAATTTCTGCGAAAGGAATAGTTTTACAAAGAAAAGAAGACGATTATAATTCCGGCTTAAGAACTGGCAAAATTGAATTAGAAACTACTGAATTGGAAGTTTTAAACCTTTCAAAAACACTTCCTTTTGAAATAAAAAGGGCAGTAAAATCAAACGAAAATGTTCGTTTTCAATACAAGTTTTTAGACCACAGAAATAATGATGTTCGCAGAGCAATTATCAATCGTCATAAAGTAATAAAATTACTTCGCGACATTTTAGATGAAGAAGAGTTTTTAGAAATTGAAACACCTATTTTAACTGCTGGTACAGATGAAGGCGCTAGAGAATTTATTGTGCCAACAAGAAAACAAGCAGGTTCTTTTTACACACTGCCGCAAGCACCTCAACAATTCAAGCAAATGCTAATGGTTGGTGGTTTTGAGAAATATTTCCAAATTGCACGTTGCTTTAGAGACGAAGATTCTAGAGGAGATCGTCAACCTGAATTTACACAATTAGATTTAGAAATGTCTTACGCAAGTATGCAACAGATTATCGATTTAAACACAAAAATGTTTAATCAAGTTGTGAAAAAAATCTATGGTAAAAAATGGGCTTTACACCCTTTTCAAGTAATAACTTACAAAGAAGCAATGGATAAATATGGCTGTGACAGACCCGATTTACGATTTGGACTAGAAATGCAAGACATTACAGATATTGTAAGAGAAACTTCTTTTCAAGTTTTTAGCAAACCTATTGATGATGGCGGAATTGTAAAATGTATTAAAGTTTCTGCCGCAGAACAAGGAAACAAAAGAATGTCTAAAGGTCAGATAGAAAATTTAACTGCTATTGCTCAAGAAAATGGCTTAGGAGGCTTGGCCTATATTATTGTTAATGAAAATGATTTACAATCTCCAATTATTAAGTTTTTAGGAGAAGATATTGCAGAAAATATCATAAAAGAAACTAATGCTAATGTAGGAGATATTGTTTTCTTTTCTGCCGCGGACTATGCAACTGCTAATAAAGCTTTAGATGCTGTTCGTCAGGAAATGGGGAAAATATTAAAATTAATTAATCCAAAAGAATTAAGACCTGCTTGGGTAGTTGATTTTCCGATGTTTGAAAAAACAGATGAAGGCAGATGGACATTTACCCACAACCCATTTTCAATGCCAGCCATATATGATTTAGAAAAACACATGACTGGAAAGAGTGATGAAATTGGAACAATTATAGCCCAACAATACGATTTGATATTAAATGGTTACGAAATTGGCGGAGGCTCTGTTCGAGCTCACAAATCTGAAATCCTAGAGGCAACTTATAAAAATATGGGATACGATAAGAAAGAAATGATAAAAAGTGTTGGAACTATGTATAAGGCTTTTCAATATGGAGCACCTCCTCATGGAGGAATTGCTTGGGGAATTGATAGACTAATGATGATTTTAGAAAAGAAAGCATCCATTAGAGAAGTAATGGCATTTCCTAAAACAGGAACTTCAGAAGACTTACTTTTTAATGCTCCTTCAATTTTATCGGATAAAAAAGTAGAAGAAATGAATGTGAAAATTATGAAATAATCCAGTTATTTCCTTTAAATATTTATCTTAATAAATACTTATTTAAAATAAATGTAGCTGTTTCAATTGATGATTTTTTAGACTTAAATAGCTCTAAATTGATGTAGTTTAGCATAAAGGAAATCTTAAAATAGATCCGCTAAAGCAATCTGTAAAAATCATTAGAGATAAGAAAACTAAAAACCACTCAAATCAATTTTAAGACATCTTTTAAAGGATTTAAGCCATTTTTAGAGTTATCAACATTTTTAATCTTTATCAACATAAAAGAAAAAAAAGTGATGTATTTTCTTATATTTGATAAGTTATATTTTATTCAATTTTCAACCAAAAATTTCAATTTAATCATATAAAATGAGCGAAGACAAAAAAAACAGTTATGATGCTTCCAGTATTCAGGCATTAGAAGGTATGGAGCATGTAAGAATGCGTCCTTCAATGTATATTGGAGATGTTGGTGTGCGTGGTTTACATCACTTAGTTTACGAAGTTGTAGATAACTCTATTGATGAAGCAATGGGCGGTTATTGCGATACAATTGAGGTAACAATTAACGAAGATAACTCAATTACAACCAAAGATAACGGACGTGGAATCCCTGTTGGAATTCACAAGAAAGAAGGTGTTTCTGCATTACAGGTTGTAATGACAAAAATTGGTGCTGGTGGTAAATTTGATAAAGATTCTTATAAAGTTTCTGGAGGATTACACGGTGTTGGTGTAAGTTGTGTAAATGCATTATCAGAACATTTAACAGCAACAGTTCATAAAGAAGGGAAAGTTTGGCAACAAGAATATTCTAAAGGAAAAACATTATATCCCGTAAAAACAATTGGTGAAACTGATTTTACAGGAACCATTGTTACTTTTTTACCAGATACATCAATATTTCAACAATCTACAGAATATAATTACGAAACGTTGGCAACTCGTATGCGTGAATTATCTTTTTTGAATAAAGGAGTTACCATTACTTTAACAGACAAAAGAAATACAGATGATGAAGGAAACTTTATTTCTGAAACTTTTCATTCTGATGAAGGTTTGCCAGAATTTATAAAATATCTAGATTCAACTCGAGAGCAGTTAACGGCTACAGTAATTTCAATGGAAGGCGAGAAAAATGGGATACCTGTTGAAGTCGCCATGGTTTACAATACATCATATTCAGAAAACTTACACTCTTATGTAAACAATATCAATACGCATGAAGGAGGAACACATTTATCTGGATTTAGACGAGGTTTAACACATACTTTAAAAAAGTATGCAGATGAATCTGGTTTATTAAAGAATGTAAAATTTGAAATTGCTGGTGATGATTTCCGTGAAGGGTTAACCGCTATTGTTTCTGTAAAAGTTGCAGAACCACAATTTGAAGGACAAACAAAAACTAAATTAGGAAACAGAGAGGTTTCATCTGCAGTTTCTCAGGCAGTTTCAGAAATGTTAACTGATTATTTAGAAGAAAACCCTAACGATGCAAAAACCATTGTTCAGAAAGTTATCTTAGCAGCAACTGCCAGACATGCAGCGCGTAAAGCCAGAGAAATGGTACAGCGTAAAACTGTAATGTCTATTGGTGGTTTACCTGGTAAATTATCCGACTGTTCTGAAACAGATCCTGCACAATGTGAAATTTTCTTAGTTGAGGGAGATTCTGCAGGCGGAACAGCAAAACAAGGTCGTGATCGTAACTTTCAAGCTATTCTTCCACTCCGTGGAAAAATCTTAAATGTTGAAAAAGCAATGCAACACAAGGTTTTTGAAAACGAGGAAATCAAAAATATGTTCACTGCTTTAGGTGTTTCTATAGGTACTGAAGAAGACCCAAGAGCATTAAACTTATCAAAAGTAAGATACCACAAAGTTGTTATTATGTGTGATGCCGATGTTGATGGTTCTCATATTGCTACCTTAATTTTAACATTCTTCTTTAGATATATGAGAGAAATGGTAGAACAAGGATATATTTATATTGCTACACCTCCATTATACTTGGTTAAAAAAGGTCAAAAAAGAGAATATGCTTGGGATGATAATCAACGAGATTTAATTGCACAAAAAATGGGTGGAAGTGTAAACATCCAAAGATATAAAGGTCTTGGTGAAATGAATGCAGAGCAACTTTGGGACACTACAATGAATCCTGATTTTAGAACTTTACGTAAAGTGGTTATTGATAGCCCAACAGAAGCAGATAGAGTATTTTCTATGTTGATGGGAGACGAAGTTCCACCTCGTAGAGACTTTATAGAAAGAAATGCAAAATATGCAAATATCGATGTATAGATTTTTTATTGCTAAATCTAAAAATCACACTTTATTACAAAGTGTGATTTTTTTTATACCTTTATATAAAATTTAATCAAATTACTATGAAAAAAATTCTTTTTATTTTCTGTATTTTTCTTTCATTTACATCTCAACTTAAAGCTCAAGAAGGTTTTGAAAATATTCTTTTAGCAGATCAAGCAGATGTAAATAAACTTATGGATGGATACTTCAGCCCTGCCATGGAAGGCTTCATTCATGGAATAAATAGTGGATGGTATCATACTGCGAAAACTCATAAAACATTAGGATTTGACATTACAATCGGTTTTAGTGGCTCTTGGGTTCCTTCGGAAAGAGAAATTTTTAGTTTAACAGGACTAACTTCTGTATCTGGAGCATCTTCCGCGCCTACATTAGCTGGAGAAGGAACAGAAACCAATTTAACAGTTACAAGGACAGTTACAATTACCGATCAAAACTCACCAGCTTTTGGTCAATCAGAAACAGTAACAGCACCGCTTACTTTACCTGGTGGTATAAAAGATGATTTACCTTTAGGAGCAATACCTGCTCCAGCAGTTCAAGTAGCTGTTGGACTTCCATTTAAAGCAGATGCCATGTTGAGATTTGTTCCAAAAACAAGTTTTGGTGATGACGGAGGTGAACTTAATCTTTTTGGTATAGGACTTAAAAAAGAAATTACCAGTTGGTTTGGTCCAATGGAAAAAACACCTCTTCACGTTTCATTACTTGCAGCATATACAACAATGGATGTATCTTATTCAATAGGAGATGAAAATACAGGTGATATAGTCGTTCAAGATGGATTAGCAACTTTCGATTTAAGTTCTTTTACAGTTCAAGCAATTGCATCTTTAAATTTCCCTGTTATTAATATTTATGGTGGTTTTGGCTATAGTAATGGAAATGCTAATCTTAACATGACTGGTACTTATCAAGGTAATTTTTCTTACGATATAAATGGAACGCAATATACAGAAACTTTAGACTTAAGCACACCAAATGTTGACTTTAGCGCGAGTGGTATTTCAACTACTGTTGGTGCAAGATTAAGCTTAGGCTTTTTCAAAATATTTGGGAGCTATACTTTACAAAAATTTAATACTTTAAATGCAGGGATTGCATTTAGCTTCAGATAAACAACTAACTGAATTTTAAAAAGGCATCTACTACAGATGCCTTTTTTTGTTTTAATAATCAATATTTTAATTTACTTTTGCAACACTTTATTTAACAAAATTAAAATACATAATTATATGAAAATTACAGTAGTAGGTGCAGGTGCAGTTGGTGCAAGTTGCGCAGAGTATATTGCTATTAAAGACTTTGCTTCAGAGGTTGTTTTATTAGATATAAAAGAGGGGTACGCAGAAGGTAAAGCGATGGATTTAATGCAAACCGCTTCTTTAAACGGTTTCGATACTAAAATTACAGGAAGCACAAATGATTATTCAAAAACAGCAGGATCTGATGTTTGTGTAATTACTTCAGGAATTCCTCGTAAACCAGGAATGACTCGTGAGCAATTGATTGGAATTAATGCAGGAATTGTAAAAACTGTTTCTTCTAGTTTAATTGAGCAATCTCCAAATACAATTATTATAGTAGTATCTAACCCTATGGATACAATGACGTATTTAGTTCATAAAACTACTGACTTGCCTAAAAATAGAATTATTGGAATGGGCGGAGCTTTAGATTCTGCACGTTTCAAATACAGATTAGCAGAAGCCTTAGGCGCTCCTATATCTGACGTTGATGGAATGGTTATTGGTGGTCACTCTGATAAAGGAATGGTTCCTTTAACTAGATTAGCAACTCGTAATTCTGTTCCTGTTTCTGAATTTATTTCAGAAGAAAGATTAGATCAAGTAATGCAAGACACAAAGGTTGGCGGTGCAACTCTAACTGGTTTATTAGGCACTTCTGCTTGGTATGCTCCTGGAGCAGCCGTAAGCGGAATGGTAAAAGCGATTGCTTGCGATACTAAAAAAATATTCCCTTGTTCTTCTTTATTAGAAGGTGAATATGGTTTAAATGATTTATGCATTGGCGTTCCAGTTATTTTAGGTAAAAACGGAATAGAAAGTATTGTAGAAATCAATTTATCTGATGCAGAAAAAGCACATATGCAAGAATCTGCTGCTGGAGTTTCTAAAACTAACGGATTGTTAGAACTTTAATCAAAAAACAAATTTTTAATTAGATTGCTTTTTACATCTGTAAAAAGTAATCTTTTTTTATATATTTGGGGCATGAACTCAAAATGGTACTTTAGTACATTATTATTAATCTTATTTATTTGCTTTGGTGCTTTCCAAGAGGAAGTTGCTACTCCAAATCAACAAATAATTTTAGAGTTTGTAGATGGTACAATTGATCAAAATGAGGTTACAAAAACCATTAATGATGTAAAAGAAAAATTGATAAGTGCTGGTGTTTCAAACATCATAATAAAAGAAACAAAAAACGGTACACTTAAAATTTCTTATTTCAGTGCTGTTGCTATTAATAACATAAAAGATGTTTTAGCAAAAGACAATACTTTGGCACTGAATAAGAATTCAGATAACAACGATAAAAATTTACCTACTCCTAATTACAGTATCGATATTTATGAATTAACAGACGATGTTGACATTTCTGATTTAAACGATAAATACGTATTTGAAATAAAATACACTTCTGATCGATTTACAACAAATCAAAATATCGTATTTGTAAAAAACGGAGAACTTAAAAAGGCTGAATTAGATTACAAAATAGCCTTTGAAGCTGATAAAAACAATCCTTTTACTAAGGATAGAACTTCATATAAAGTTCCAGAAGTAAGAGCTGGACCTACTTTTTTTAATTGCTAGATAATTTTAGCACATTGACTCTTGAAATCAATTAATTTATTGATTATCAATTTTATACAAAACAATACTTTAAAATCGTTGTCAAATTTTACGAGATAATATATATTTGCTCGTTTTAAAAATTTGAACAAAAATAAATAATAAAATGCAAAACAAAGGACTTATCAAATTGTTCGCAATCCTTTTTGGATTGGTCAGTTTATACCAATTATCATTCACATTCTTAGCAAATAAGGTTGAGGATGATGCCGTAGCATATTCAAACACTAAAGCTACAGAAAACAACTCAGCTAGAGAAAAAGCTAGTTTTGAAAGAAAATATCTAGATAGTGTTGCTAATAAAAACATTATTGAATTGGGCGTTGCAGAATACACTTATAATGATGTAAAAGACAAAGAAATGAATCTTGGTCTAGATTTAAGAGGTGGTATTAATGCTATTTTGCAAGTATCTGTAAAAGAAGTTTTAAAAAGTTTGGCTAACGATTCTAAGAATGAAGCTTTTAATACAGCCTTAGAAGCTGCAGATATTAAATTAAGAGAAAGTAATGAGAATTATTTAGACTTATTTTTCGAAGAATTTGAAAAGGTAGCAGGAGATACAAAATTAAGTAATCCTTCTATTTTTGGAACAAAAGCATTAAGTGAAAAAATATCTTTTGATGAAGAAAATGCTACTGTAAAAGAAACTTTACAAGAAGAAATTAACAGTTCTATTATAACTACATTAGAAGTATTAAGAAGTAGAATTGACAAGTTTGGAGTATCCTCTCCAAAAATTCAAAGAATTGGAAATTCAGGTAGAATTCAAATTGAATTGCCAGGAGCAAAAGATATTGATCGTGTTTCAAAATTAATTACCAGTAAAGCTGAATTACAATTTTGGGAAGTACACACAAATGCAGAAGTACAAAATTTCTTCTTTGCTGCAAACGCAAAAGTTGCTGAATTATTAAAAGATGATTCCGTTTTAGAGCAAGAAAAAGATACTGCTAAAAAAGATGATATTGACGATTTACTTGGTGAAGAAGTGGATTCTACCAAAGTTCAGAAAAATTTATTTACCTATGTACGACCTAATATTGCGCAAAGTCAGCAGCAGTTGAGCTCTTTAGTGGCATCTGCTAAAGTTAGTGATACAGCAATGGTAAACGAATTACTTCGCAAAAAGGAAATAAAAGCATTACTGTCATCTGAAATAAAATACGCAAAATTTCTTTGGGACTACAAGCCATTTGATAAAACAGGTGCTAACGATGATGATTCAGATCAAGAAATTGGTTTATATGCAATTAAAGGAAGTAGATCTGGTAAAGCAAATATTGAAGGCGATGTAATCTTAGATGCTTCACAAGTATTTGACCAATTGAATAAGCCAGAGGTTAGTATGACAATGAACAGTTCTGGTACTAAACAATGGGCAAAAATGACTGCTGATAATGTAGGTAGTTTTGTAGCAGTAGTTCTAGACGACTATGTATACACTGCTCCATCTGTAAACCAAGCGATTACTGGAGGAAGAACTTCTATTTCTGGAGGAAGTATGACTGTAGCAGAAGCAGAAGATATTGCAACTGTATTAAAAGCGGGTAAATTACCAGCTGCTGCAAGAATGATTCAAGCACAAATTGTTGGGCCATCTTTAGGACAAGAAGCTATTGATGCTTCGTTTATCTCATTTGGTTTGGCAATTATTTTAGTTTTGTTATGGATGATTTTATACTATGGTAAAGCTGGTTTGTATGCAGATATTGCTTTAGTAGTAAACATTTTATTCATCTTCGGAATTTTAGCCTCGTTTGGCGCTGTATTAACGTTACCAGGTATTGCAGGTATCATCTTAACAATTGGTATGTCTGTAGATGCTAACGTAATTATCTTTGAGAGAATCAAAGAAGGTTTATTCAAAAAGAAAGGTTTAAAACAATCTGTTGAAGAAGGATTTAGTTTTAAAGGTGCATTATCTGCAATTATAGATGCAAATATCACCACTTTCTTAACAGGTATCATTTTATATGTATTTGGTACAGGACCAATTAAAGGTTTTGCATTAACATTAATGATTGGTATTTTAACATCATTATTCACAGCCGTATTTATTACTCGTATTTTAATTGATGGTGCTGTAAACAAAGGTGCAAACTTAACTTTTAATACCTCTATTTCTAAAGGATGGTTCCAAAATATTAACGTAGCATTCTTAAAGAAACGTAAAATTGCTTACGTAATTTCGGGAGCAATTATAATTGCTGGTATTGTGTCTATTTTCTCAATAGGTTTAAAGCAAGGTGTAGACTTTAAAGGAGGGCGTTCTTATGTTGTTCGTTTTGATCAAGATATGAATGCAACAGAAGTTGCAGGAAATTTAAAAGATGTCTTTGGTACTGCTCCAGAAGTAAAAACTTACGGTGAATCAAATCAGCTTAAAATTACAACTGTTTATAAAATTGAAGAGGAAGGTGTAGAAGTTGATGAAGAAGTTCAAAGTACTTTATATACTGGATTAAAATCTTATTTAGGTGATACAACTTATGAAAACTTTAAGCCTGGTTTTGAAAAACAAGGAGCAGGAGTTATGAGTTCAATTAAAGTAGAGCCAACAATTGCAGATGATATTAAAACATCAGCTTTATATGCCGTATTTGGCTCTTTATTGGTAGTTTTCTTATACATCTTATTGCGTTTTAGAAAAGTATCTTATTCTATAGGTGCCGTAGTAGCGGTTTTCCACGATGTATTAATTGTATTAGGTGTATTCTCTATTACATATAGTTTTATGCCATTTGATATGGAAATAGGGCAATCATTTATAGCCGCCTTACTTACGGTTGTGGGTTACTCCTTGAATGATACCGTGGTTATTTTTGATAGAATTAGAGAATTTGCAGGGGTTAATACCAAATCAAAATACAGTGAAGTAGTAGATAAAGCATTAAGTTCTACTTTAGGAAGAACAATCAATACATCATTTACTACCTTATTAGTAATGATTATTATTTTCATTTTTGGTGGAGATTCAATTAAAGGGTTTATGTTTGCTTTAATTGTTGGTGTTGCAGTAGGTACATATTCCTCTTTATTTGTAGCAACTCCAATTATGTTTGATACTACAAAAAAAGAAGACGAAAATAAATAACATAAAGCTAAACTTGCTTTAGCATATTCAAATTTAAAAACCGTTTTGAGAATAAAATCAAAACGGTTTTTTTGTTAAAATGATGTATTCCTTTAAGGATTCAAAAACCTTGTAGGTATTTATCTTTTAGACCATTATATTTGCAATCTCTAATTGGGATATCAAAATTAATATCATTATTTATAATTTGAAAACAAAACTATAAATGAGCATTATAAAACTACATGATTTATACTTTAAGCCCTATATCAATAAGACCAAAATTGATATAATTGTCAATCATTTAGCAAAACAAGTAAAAGCTGATTTACCTCAAGATGAAGTACCAATTTTTGTAGGAATTTTAAACGGATGTTTTTTATTTGCTGCAGATTTTATAAGAGCTTATAAAGGGAATTGTGAAATTTCTTTTGTAAAACTAGCATCATATCAAGGAACTTCCTCTTCTGAAAAAGTAAAAAATCTAGTTGGTATTAATGAAGATTTAAATGGCAGAACCGTGATTATCTTAGAGGATATCATTGATACAGGTGCCACGCTACAAGAAATTTATAATATTTTTAAAGATAAAAATGTAAAGCAGTTAAAAGTAGCTACCTTATTTTTTAAGCCAGATGTATTTAAAAAAGAATTACCAATAGATTATATTGGCCATAGTATAGAAGATAAATTTATTGTTGGATATGGTTTAGACTACGATGGTTTAGGCAGAAATTATCCAGAAATATACCAGCTAACACAAAAACCTAAAATGAAAAATATCGTATTATTTGGCCCTCCAGGAGCAGGAAAAGGAACACAAGCAGAATTTTTAAAGGATATGTACAATTTGGTACATATTTCCACAGGCGATGTGTTTCGTTTCAATATCAAAAATGAAACAGAACTCGGTTTATTAGCCAAAAAATATATGGATGAAGGCGATTTAGTGCCTGATAATGTCACTATAAATATGCTAAAAGCTGAAGTAGAGAAAAACCCAGATGCTAATGGATTTATTTTTGATGGTTTTCCAAGAACAGAATCTCAAGCAGAAGCCCTAGATGTTTTCTTGGCTGATAAAGGAGAGCAAATTAATGCAATGGTTGCCTTAGAGGTTCCAGAAGACACTTTAGTAACTCGTTTATTAGAAAGAGGCAAAACAAGTGGAAGAACCGATGATACTGACGAAACTAAAATTAGAAATCGTTTTAATGAATACAATACAAAAACAGCGATTTTAAAAGAATATTTTGAAAGTCAGGATAAATATTATGGTATTAACGGAGTGGGTTCTATAGAAGATATTACTAAAAGAATTTCAGAAGTATTTGATAAGCTATAAATAGTTTAACTATGTATTTGTTTATTAGCTCAAATACTTGTAAACTTTTACATAAATAAACACACAAACAGAAAAAATGACTGAAGGAAATTTCGTTGACTACATAAAAATATATGCTTCCTCTGGAAAAGGTGGGCAAGGTTCTGCGCATTTACACAGAGAAAAGTACATTACTAAAGGTGGTCCTGATGGTGGAGATGGAGGGCGTGGAGGACACATCATTTTACGTGGTGATAAAAATATGTGGACGTTATTTCATCTAAAGTTTAAACGTCATTTTAGAGCAGAAGGTGGAGGTGCTGGAAGTAAAAGTAGGAGCTCTGGTGCAGATGGAGAAGATATTTATATTGACGTACCATTAGGCACAATTATAAGAGATGCAGATACTGATGAAATTTTGTATGAAATTACTGAAAATAAAAAAGAAGTAATTCTTTTGCCAGGTGGAAAAGGTGGCCTTGGAAACTGGAATTTTAAATCATCTACAAATCAAACGCCTAGATATGCACAACCAGGAATGGATGGCTTAGATGGTTGGTTTAGAATTGAATTGAAACTTTTAGCCGATGTTGGTTTAGTAGGTTTTCCAAATGCTGGAAAATCTACACTTTTATCCGTAATTACTGCTGCAAAACCAAAAATTGCAGATTATGCATTTACTACCTTAAAACCAAATTTAGGAATTGTAGAACATAGAAATCATCAAACTTTTGTGATGGCAGACATTCCAGGAATTATAGAAGGAGCAGCTGAAGGAAAAGGTTTAGGACATCGTTTTTTAAGACATATAGAACGTAACTCTGCCTTATTATTTTTGATTCCTGCAGATTCTGATGACATCAATAAAGAATACGAAATCTTATTAAACGAACTCAAGAAACACAATCCTGAGTTATTAGATAAAGATAGGTTATTAGCAATTTCTAAAACAGACATGCTAGATGATGAGCTGAAAACAGAAATTAAAGCAGAATTGCCAAAAGGTGTTGAAGCTTTATTTATTTCTTCTGTGGCTCAAATTGGTTTACAAGAATTGAAAGACAAACTTTGGGGAATGTTAAATTAATCTTTTAAAAATATTCTAATAGGCAATTGGTATTTTGTAGACACCTTGTATCGTTTTTTTATAGCAGGAAAAATTATTGGTAAATTCTCAATAGAAAGAGCAATTAAACTGTCTAATTTAGGCAACTGCTTTTTTATATTTTCTGAAGATTGAATTGAATCTAAAATAATCTTACCTGTGGCATCAATAATCAAATCTACATAAACAGTTTCATTGATAGCATCTTTTATGTTAAATTGATGTTTTAACAGCTCACCTCCTATTTTTTGATGTATCGTTTTGCGAAAACAATCTGACTTTAACGCTTTATCAAAAATAGAATCACATACTTTGAATGATGGCGAAGTATCTACAGACGTAAAATTAACAAGAGTATCAATAGTCTCTAAATCCTCTTTTTTAGTGAATGAAAGTTTATCGCACGAAGTGATAAAAATCAACAATAACAAAAAAGGAATTAAACGCATAAATTAGTTTCTAATCAATGCGTGAATTTACTAAATTTTACTGAATCCTATTTTAAAGTCTCACCTTTTATAAAGTACTCTTTTTTAATATCTTTTATCCTCCTTTTTACAAAAGCATCAATTACCAAATCTTTCTCGTAAAAGGTTTCTATATATTTTATATAGAGTTTGTATGCTATTTTTTTATCTTTATAATAATCATCCGATAATTTTGCCCATTGGTACAATACCTTATAATTTCTTCTATTTTCTTTAAAAGCTTCTTCGTAAGCTTTAAGCGCTTGTTTTGGTTGTGCTTTTTTCAAAAATACATTTCCTAATCCAAAATATTCTTCATCTCGTTTTTCTTTTCCTATGTAAGTTGCCATCATATAATTAAAAGTAGCAGTTGTATAATCTTCTTCAATCATTGCAATGTGCCCCAAAAAGGTTTTCGCTTTAAAATTTTCTCTATCCATTGCATAGAGTTTATTGAAGTATTTTTTAGCTTTATCTAAACTGTCCAATTTAAAATACATTCTTCCTAACATGGATGTACTATAAGTATCTTTTCTATCAATGGTATCTAAATTTAGTAGAAGAGGAATTGCTTCCTTATAGTTTTTATCCTTATAAAGTTGATTCACTTTCAACTTATTCAATTCAATATGGTTTTTATTGATAGCCAAACCTTTACCTGTAAATAAATGCATAGAATCTACATCATTTAACTTGTTAAAACTAGTAGCCAACCTTGCAATCGCCTTTAAATGCAAAGAATCCTTTTTATACGTATCTAACAAACTATTAATCGGATCTCTTTTGCCATTTAAAGCATAAGACAAAGCTAAATAGTAGGAATAATTCGCATTGGTTTTGTCATTTTCTATCAAATATTTAAAGCAAGGAATTGCCTTTTCAGGTTTTTTATTAATGATGTATAACTTCCCTAATTTATATTTTAACACCAAGTTTAAAGAATCTTTTTCTAAAATTTCCTCGTAAATTACAATGGCCTTTTTAGATTGTTTTAGAGAACGATAATTCTTAGCCAACTTTAATTTTGTGCTATAATCTTCTTTAAATGTTAACGCCAGTTCATAATACTCGCTTGCTTTTTTAAAATTATCTATAGCTTCATAAATGTTAGCTTTTTTAACGTTTGATAAAAATGAGGCTTCCATTTTATCTAAAGTTAATAACGCCATTTTATATCTGCCAATTGCAAACAAACTGTCTGACACAGAAAAAGTTGAAGTCTGAGCTTCAACTTTTAGAACTGCACCAATACACAAGAACAAAATTATCTTTTTCATAGGTTCTTTTTATTCTACATTAATGCTTAATGGTATTGAGTAATTTACAGTAACCGGTTCACCATTATGCTCTCCAGGAATCATTTTGGGTAATGTTTGCATTACTGATAAAACTTCTTCCTGAAGCTGCTTATGAGGAGCTCTTGCTTTTACATCAATGATATCTCCGTTTTTATCTATTTTAAAAGCGATAAATATTCTTTTTTTACCTGCTTTTAAACCTAAAGTATTTACCTGTTCCGTATCAAAATTCTCTACAAAATGTTTTTGAACCATTAATGAAAAACATTTTTTATCTCCTTCTTCACAGCCTGGAAAAATAGGAGATTTATCTATAGTTCTAAATGAAATTTCTTCTGTTTCTACTTCTTTTCTTACTTTATCAGAATTTACAATAACTCCAAGGATATTTCTTCCATTTTCAGCTTTAAATACCTTTAATTCAAAAATATCTTTGTAATCCGAAGTAATTATTTTTTGTTTATTATCAAATTCATTTTTCTCCTCAGTTGATAAATCGCTATAAGAGATTTCTTTCCATTTTGGCATTTTTGAACCCATGTAATAATCTAAATAGGTTTCTTTAGTTCCTGTTGTTTTTTCTAATTTAGTATCATTATCAATTAGACTATAGAAAGTCGTTAATTCTTTTTTATTTGTAGCCAATTCACTGTCGGAATTCTCTGAACAAGCACTATAAAATAACATACTTACTAATAGGGGAATCATTACCAAATATTTTAATTGGTTCATTTTTTGAGATTGCTTTTTTGTTATCATGATAATTCTTTTTTTAATTAAAGTTTTTTTATAAAATTGATTGATAAATACAATATTTTCAACCTGAAAAAAGTTGGATAGTAGATTATTGATATAACCCTCTTTGGTTTCTGACGCTGCAACAACTGCATCTGAAATATATTCATGTATTAAAGTGATTCTCTTTTGATAAAAATAAATTATTGGGTTAAACCACATTGCAATTTTTAGAAACTCAAAAAACAGTAAATCAAAAGAATGTTTTTGTTTTGCATGCACTAATTCGTGTTGAATTACTTTTTCTTTTTGGTTTGCTTTAATTTCTTTTCCTAAAAAAATAAAATTAAAAAATGAAAATGCTTTGCTTTGTTTTGGTAATAAAATCAATTTAAATTCTGATTTTTCAAGCATTTCATTATTACGAATTAAATTGATAATCTTCATCAACTTTACTAAAAATAATATAGAGCACACAACCACACCAACATAAAATAAAATCTGAATATAATTTATAGAAGTTGCTAAATCTTGCGTTTTAAAAGTATCAGTAATCACTTTTTCTGGTGATAAAAAAATCTCTGGTAGCTGAACAATAAAATCTTGGGAGACTGATTTTTGAAAAGTAGGTATTTTTATCAGAGGAATAATAAATGATAAAATTGGAGTACCTAACAAATACCATCTGTTTTTGGTGAAAAAGGTTTCTTTACTTAAAAAGAAGTCATAAACGGCCAAGAATAGTACTTGGTACAATATGACTTGGAGTATATAATTTACCATAATTATTTCTTTTTATTAATGTCTTTTAAAATAGATTCCAATTCTGTAATATCCATTTTATTTTCTTTTACAAAAAAGGATACCATACTTTTAAATGATCCATTAAAATAACCATTCATTAACTTATGTAAACTTTGGTTGCTGTAACTTTCTCTATCAATTAATGGATAATAATTATACCCTCTACCTTCTGGCTTATGCCCAACAAAATCTTTTGTTTCCAGAATTCTTATAATTGTAGACACTGTATTGTATGCTGGTTTTGGCTCTGGTAATTTTTCAATAACTTCTTTTACTGAAGCCTCTTGTAAATCCCATAAAACTTGCATGATCTGTTCTTCTGCCTTTGTTAATTGTTTACTCATATATAACTAAATGTTTAGTTTAACAATACAAATATAACTAAAAAATTAGTTTAAACTAATTTTTTAGTTATAAATATGTAACAAAATACAATTCATCTCGTCAAATAGATAAATAATTTTATGGATATCTTTTTACTTATTCTTGGTTTCCTTTTAACTTTACTAGGAATTGTGGGCTCTTTTTTACCAATTTTACCTGGGCCACTTACAGGTTGGGTTGGGTTATTATTATTGCATGCCACAAAAGTGATTCCTATGAACTGGACCTTTTTAGGCATTACTTTGGCAATTTCTATTCTAATCTGGATTCTAGACTATATAATTCCGGCAATTGGTACAAAGCGTTTTGGAGGAAGTAAATACGGAGTTTACGGCACTACAATAGGTTTAATAATTGGCTTAATTTCTCCAATTCCATTTGGTATTTTAATTGGAGCTTTCTTTGGAGCATTGGTAGGAGAATTGTACTATGATAGAAATGATACAAACAGAGCTATCAAAGCTTCATTTGGTGCTTTTCTAGGATTTCTAGCCTCAGCTACCATTAAATTTTCAATTTCAACAGTGCACGCCGTTTTGTTTCTCATAAAATTTTGGGAATATAAAGAAGCGATTTTCTAATTAATCTTTTTCAGCCATTTTCTTTACATAATCTGTAATAATTACAATTTGAGTTGGGCCAACTTTACCTTCAATATATTTGGCATTTTCGTGATCTAAAGAAATTCTACGAACTGCTGTGCCTTGTTTAGCAACCATACTAGAACCTTTTACTTTTAAATCTTTTATTAAAACAACTGAATCTCCAGCCTGTAAAATAGTTCCGTTTGCGTCTCTATGAATTATTTTTTCACTTTCATCTAAATGATCTCCAGACTCTTTAGCAAAACGCAACTCTTCGTCCTCTAAATACATCATATCTAATAAATCTTGAGGCCAACCTTCTTTTCTTAAGCGAGATAACATTCTCCAAGCCAAAACCTTTACAGGTCTATGTTCACTCCACATAGCATCATTTAAACATCGCCAATGATTTGGGTCTGTTGTAACTGCATTTTCAATCTGATTTATACAAGTTTTACAAGTTAATAAACTACCATCTACTCCACCTCCACCAATTAATTTAGGTTTTACTTCATAAACGGATAAATCTGAATTTGACAAACATAATTCACATTTCTTATCACTTCTGTTCTCTAAATCTTGTTGTAAACTCATTCTTTTATTGATAGATATTGCAGCAAATGTAATACTTTACAAATCGAAAAATACTTGGAAAAATACTGATTTAAATCTGTTATTTTTAAAATTGTCTTGTTTGTAAATCAATTCTTAGGATTTAAAATCAAAATATTTTCAGCCTTCTCAATTTCTGATGCATTCAATTGCATCTTAATAAATTCTCCATTAATATATTTTTGAGTTTGATCTTTGTAATAATCACTAAATACGTTACCAGATTGACCTGTAGGTAATATAGACAACCCATTTTCAACATCAGAAAAATCAATTACTCTTCTTGTAGAAGGCCCAGCAGTAACTTTATAAATTCCAGTACTATTTAGTTTAAATATTTGGTTATTTATCACTTCATTTCCTCCAATTGTTTCAAAAGGTCCTATATTAAAAAAATCACGTAATAAGCCACCAGCTTTTCCAATAGCGTGCTCATATTCTACAGAAATTACTCGATTCCAAGTCCAACTTTCTACATTTGCTCCTAATTGATTTTGTAAAAAAGCAATCGAATTTTTATAAGACTTTAAAACGATTTCAGCTTTTGTTTCCACAATATTTTCCGTAGAAATATCATCCCACCAAACTGATTTTTTTCTATCAATTTGTGTTCTTAAAACTTGGTCCTGTAATTGTGAATTGATAAATAAATCAAAAGCTTCTCCTAATTCATCTTTATAGGTGTTTTGCAAAAACTCGAATAAAAATCGATTGTAAATCGTTGGTGCAAGTGATGATTTTAAATATGCGCCTTCCCAATTCTGTAAAATTTCATAAGCCTGTTTTTCTGACGGACTCAAATCATTTTTATCAACAGATTGCAATAAATCTCTAGCTATAATATGATCTGCAGACGATGTAACATCATACAACATTTCAGCCACATCTTGTTTGGTGAAATCATTTTTATCTTTAATTAAATTCACTATTCTTTTAGATCTATTTTCTGGTTGATAATAACCAGGATACAATTTACCTCTAACAGAATCTGGCTGATGGTTCGCAGAATATACATAATTCCATTTTGGATTTATAGATTTTGGATTTTCAGCAAAATCTAAAATCTCTATTATTTCATCTTTACCAGAAGCACCATCTAAATATGTTTTAGAAGACAAACTATCTCTTAATTGATATAATTTTGCAGAGGCAAACCAAGCAATATTATCTTGAGCATCACCATACATTACATTTAAGCCCGGAGCATGAATTCGAGAAACACTTTGCTTAAAATCTGTTATAGATTTTGAATGTGATATCCCATAAGAAACTTCTAACATTTCATTTTCTAATTGTGTGTATAACCAATGCATTGCAATAGGTCTTTCATCTTTTAAGTGCGTAATCAAATCATTCATTATAGGACCATGTTTACTTACTTTTACTTGAAAAGTAGTATCTCTTTCTCCTTTAATTTTGATTATTTTTGTTCGTATTTCATATTTTTCAAATCCATTTGGAGTTTTATACTCCTCAGGATTGTTTGGATTATTTTGTTCTATATAAAAGTTTAAATCGTCATTTGCTAACATTGTTAAGCCGTAAGCATATCTTTTATTGTGACCTAGTAAAGGGAAAGGCATTAGCGCAATATTGAAACCATACATCTCAAAATCTGGTGTGTTTATATGACTTTGATACCAAACTGAAGGTTGAGAAAAACCAATATGAGGATCATTTGCAAAAATAACTTTACCATTTTTAGTTTTATCTGCGCCAATTACCCAAGAATTGCTTCCAATTAAAGGAGAAACAGGCATATTATCCATAATTAAACTTACACTTTTAGAAAAATTTGCATTAATTTTTGAAATACTATCCATCTTATTAATGGTTAAGTTTTCAGAAAAACTACCTAATAATTCGTTTACATATGGTGTTCCTAACTTCTCTTTAATTTCAGTTAATAAAGGGTCTGTTTTATGAGCAACCGCAAAACTAAAAGACATGTAACCAAAAACATTATAAAGATCTTTTAGGGTAAATTTTTCTTTTTCTATACCTACTAAAGAAAATTCTAAAGGAGTTTTGCCTTCTTCAATATATTGATTTACACCATCTAAATAGGCTTGTGTAAGCTGATAAAATTGAGAATTTTTATCAATACCCCTTATTGTTTTTTCAGCAGCATCTTCAATACCTAAACCAGCAAAAAACACATCTGTTTCTAACAAATCTTTTCCAAAAATTTCAGACAATCTTCCAGGAGTTATTCTTCGAATCAATTCCATTTGCCATAATCTATCTTGCGCATGCAAATAACCCAAAGCTATGTAGGCGTCATTTTGATTTTGAGCATTAATATGAGGTACTCCATTATCATCAAAATAAACGGTTACTTTTTCTGACAGATTTTTTACATCAAACTCTCCAGAATAGGTTGGTGAATTGTATTTTGAATATGTGAAATATCCTATTAACAATAGTATCAATAAGAAAACAATAATTTTTAATCCTTTTTTAAGAAATTTCATTTGAAAATATTTGAAGAACCCAAAGATAATGGATTTATGTTGTATTTTTGATGCTCAAATATTTTCGCTCATGAAAGACATTCAGATGGTTGACTTAAAAAGTCAATACAATAAAATACAAGAAGAAATAGATACGGCTGTTTTAAATGTTATTCGTTCTACCCAATATATAAATGGCCCAGAAGTAAAAGGATTTCAAAAAGAACTTGAAAATTATTTAGATGTAAAACATGTAATACCTTGCGCAAACGGCACAGATGCTTTGCAAATTGCAATGATGGCTTTAGATTTGCAACCTGGTGATGAAGTTATAACATCAAATTTCACCTATGTGGCTACAGCAGAAGTTATTGCTTTATTAAATTTAAAACCAGTTTTAGTAGACGTTTATAAAGATACTTTTGATATTGATGTAGAAGCTATTGAAAGAGCAATTACTCCAAAAACAAAAGCTATTGTTCCTGTTCACTTATTTGGGCAAGCATCAAATATGGAGGCTATTTTAGAAGTATCAAAAAAACATGATTTATATGTAATTGAAGATACTGCACAAGCTATTGGTTGTGATTATACTTTTAAAGATGGTACTACAAAAAAAGTAGGAACTATTGGAACTATTGGTTGCACGTCATTCTTCCCTTCTAAAAATTTAGGATGCTATGGAGATGGTGGTGCAATTTTTACCAATGATGATGAATTAGCTAAAAAACTAAGACAAACTGCAAATCACGGTCAATCTAAACAATATATTCATGACAGAGTTGGCGTAAATTCGCGTTTAGACTCAGTACAAGCAGCTATTTTAAGAATTAAACTTCGTCATTTAGATGCTTATTCTGAGGCTAGAAATAATGCAGCTTCATTCTATGACAATGCTTTTAAAAATCATCCAAGCTTAAAAATTCCAAAAAGGGTTGCCTTTTCAAATCATGTTTTTCATCAATATACATTACAACTTAAAAATGTGAATAGAGATGAAATGCGTGAATTTTTGTCAAACAAAGGAGTTCCGGCAATGATATATTATCCAATTCCTTTACATTTACAAGAAGCATACACGGATCCTCGTTATAAAGAAGGAGATTTTCCTGTCACAGAAAAATTATGTGAATGTGTAGTTTCACTGCCAATGCAGACAGAACTAGATGATGAACAATTAAATTTTATAACACAATCTGTTTTAGAATTTTTAAATAAATAACCCCAAACAATTTTTAATGAAAAGAATTTTAGTAACAGGAGGTCTTGGTTTTATAGGATCTCATACAGTGGTAGAACTGCAAAATGAAGGTTTTGAAGTGGTAATTATTGACGATTTATCTAATACAACACTTTCTGTTTTGAATAGTATTACAGAAATTACAGGTACAAAGCCAGATTTTCATCAAATAGATTTACGAATTAAAAATGATGTAAAAACCTTTTTTGATCATAATAAAATTGATGGAATTATACATTTTGCAGCTTTTAAAGCGGTAGGAGAAAGTATGAGTAAACCTTTAGATTATTATGAAAACAATCTGGGAAGTCTTGTATATTTATTACAAGAAATGAGAGATCGTAATTTAGATAACTTTATTTTCTCTTCTTCGTGCACTGTTTACGGCCAAGCTGATGAATTACCCATTACGGAAAACGCACCTGTAAAAACTGCAGAATCTGTTTATGGAAACACAAAACAAATTGGTGAAGAAATTATTAGGGATGCCAGTACTGCTCATAACATCAATACAATTGCATTACGTTACTTTAATCCTATAGGCGCTCATTCATCTGTTAAAATTGGTGAACTACCTTTAGGAGTTCCTGCTAATTTAATTCCTTTTGTAACACAAACTGCTGCCGGAATTCGTAAAGAATTATCTGTTTTTGGTGATGATTATCCTACTGCAGACGGCACTGCCGTTCGTGACTATATACATGTTGTTGATTTGGCAAAAGCTCATATTGCCGCTTTAAAAAGACTTATCAACAAGAGTAATAATAAGGCATTTGAATATTTTAATGTTGGTACAGGGACAGGAACTTCTGTCTTAGAAGTTATCAATACTTTTGAGAAAGTAAATGGTGTAAAATTAAATTATAAAATTGTTGGAAGACGAGAAGGTGATATTACCGCTGCTTATGCAGATACTACAATTGCAAACACAGAATTAAAATGGAAAACTGAAAAAAACCTAGACGAAGCTTTAGAATCTGCTTGGAAATGGCAACAAAATCAGTCTTAATATTTTATAGACAGAAGATAAAAAAACCTCAAAAGTAAATTACTTTTGAGGTTTGTATTTTTTCCAAATTAATTTCTATCCCTTTACAGGTAAAGAAATTAATGTTTTATCCCAAGCCATATACATTGTAGCTTCGCTTTTTTCACCTTCAAAAATAATTGAAAACTCTTCAATAGACTCTTGCAATTTAGAAACTTTACCGGAAACTCTTACCACGTCTTCTGATTTGTCATAAAAATAAGAACCCCAAATATTCTTTTGATTGCTTAAAATAATTGTCCAATCTCCATCTGTTGGAATCGAAAATAAAGAGTAGGTTCCTGCATTTACTTTTTTACCCCCAAAGGTTACCTCTTTGTAAAATGTAATCTCAGCGGCTTCATTAGCTCCTGTTCTCCAAACTTTATCTTTTGGTGCTAATTTATCTAAACTTCTACCTTTTAATTGTGGTCTGCTGTAAATTATTTTCACAAGTTTATCTGCATTCCTCCAATTTGCTGGGTAAGATGCAGCATCCATAGGACTTTTATCTAAACCTCTAAATTCTTGCGCAACCGTTTCTGACGATGATACTAAAGCAATTGTAAAAATTGCGATAGCTAAAATAGCTTTCTTCATAAAATTAAAATTGATTTATTTTTCTCAAAAGTAAAAAAACCTCACAGCCAAAAATATTAATGTTCTGTTAAGTTTTTAATAATATTCTCTGTTTGTTTGGATACCTCATCTAATGACAAAGGTTTAGAATCAGCAAGAGGTCCAACCTCTGGCCACATTTTAACCAGTTTTATAGCCTCTTCAACAAGTTGTTTAGAATGATTTTTTTGAATTCTTTTCGCCATTTTTAGAGTTACAACAGAAAAACCAAATGCATCTTGGTATTCGCCTGCCTCAACGATCTTTCCATCATTTACTCCTTCGTCGTATTCTTCAACAACTTTCTCCATTAAAAATTTGATAATTTCATTTGTATCTCCACCAGAATTTTTTTGGAGCAAAAGAATATTTTCTTCAGCTTTTTTAAGCATTGGTTCTATTTCATCTGCAGGTCTTCCTTCATCTAAAGCTTTTGAGACTGCTTTAAATACTTCTGGTGTAAAACCAAGTGCATCAATACCAGCGCGTTCTGCCTGATGTGTTTCAGATACAGGATGTAATAGGTGTCTTGCTGCTTGTTCTGGCTTTCCTGCTCGATAAAGCGCTAAACCAGCCTCTACATGTCCAGACATAAAAGCAATTCGTTTTTCAACTGAAAGTGCTTCCATGGAATGGTTATCATGATGTTCATCGTGATTAGAAGATGCATTTGCACATTCATTTAATTCTTGCGTAACTTTTTCAAGTTCACTTTTAAGTTTGTCGTGCTCAGCTTTAGGAATACCACAACTTATTAGGCATGAGAATAGTGAAATTATTAGAAATTTATTCATAGTTTACGTTTTAAAATGTTTTTACTACTAATGTTTTAATTCTCTTTAAGCCTCGATAAAAGCAAAAATTAGGGTTCTAAACCAGACAACTTTTTCAATTAAGTTTATTTTTAACTATCTATCTACATTAAACCATCTCAAAAATAAGACTCTCTAAAAGAGTTTCCTAATACCTTTCCTTAAACATTTTTTATTGCATCCTAATATTGAAAATAAAATATTTCGCTCATTCCTTTTATTAGTTATACTTTTAAAAATTCAATATTCAAAGAGTCTTAAATATTTTTTCTGAAAAGTACTTTATTCTTAAAATTTAAAAAAAATCATAATTTGAGGAAATTCATTTATGTTATTTGCTAAAAAAACTATTCTCTAGTATATTCTTCCTTTAACAAAACTACATCTTTTTTAAGCTTTTCCATATCCTCTTTATTGGTTCCATCATAAAAGCCCCTAATACGTCTTTCTTTATCTATCAAAATAAATTGTTCTGTATGTATAAAATCATTTTCTCCTCCATCTCCTTCTTCAATTACAGCCATGTAACTTTTTCTAGCCAAATCATAAATATGTTTTTTAGACCCCGTAGTTACATTCCATTTACCATCTATGACTCCTTTATTAAGGGCATACTCTTTTAATACAGAAACGCTATCGATAGCAGGAGTAACAGAATGAGATAAAAACTTGATATCATCATCATTTTTATAAAACTCTTGCAATTCACTCATATTATAAGCCATAGCAATGCAAATGTTTGTGCACCGTGTAAAAAAGAAATCTGCAATATAAATTTTATTTTTATAGTCTTTATTGGTGATAATTTCTCCATTTTGATTTTTCAATTCAAAATCAGCTATTTTATGATCTTTGGTAACATGTTTTATAGATTGATGCACCAAATTCGGGTTTACATCTGCAGGGTTATACACTTTTAATTTTTTATCAACTTTTAAAAGTTGATAAAAAACAGGCACAGCCACTGCAGAGAAAATCACTAAAAATAATATTGTTGTTTTACTTTTTTTAAAAAACTTTAAATCCATAATAAGGGCTGTTTTGGCAAATTTACATCTTAAAAAAATCTTAGAAAAGCAGCATGAAATAAAAAGGATCAAAAATGTTTGTTAAAATAAAAATCATGTTTCAATAGTTCTTTTTAAACTCTCTATAAAAACGTACATTTGTGCGTTTTAAAAATTTGATTTTACGCTGAATGGAAATATTAATAAAAGCATCTCAATTTATATTAAGTTTATCTCTATTAATTGTTTTGCACGAGTTGGGGCATTTTATCCCTGCAAAACTATTTAAAACTAGAGTAGAAAAGTTTTACTTATTCTTTGATTATAAGTTCTCTATCTTAAAGAAAAAAGTTGGTGAAACTGTTTATGGTATTGGATGGATTCCCTTAGGAGGTTATGTAAAAATTTCTGGAATGATTGACGAAAGTATGGATACAGAGCAAATGAAACAACCTGCACAACCTTGGGAATTTCGCTCTAAGCCAGCATGGCAGCGTTTAATTATAATGTTGGGTGGTGTTTTTGTGAATTTTGTATTAGGTATATTTATTTACATAATGCTAATGTGGGCTTATGGAGAAAATTATTTACCTAATCAAAGTGTGAATGCCAAAGATGGTATTTGGGTGCAGGATTCATTAGCAATGAAAGTTGGTTTGCAAACTGGTGATAAAATTTTAACTGTTGATGGTGAAAAAGTGAAAAAATTTAGTGGTCTTACGCTAGAATTCATTAACGGAAATAACTTTCAGATTGAAAGAGACGGGAAAGTTATTGATAAAGAAATTCCAACCGATTTCATCTCACAATTAATGGATCGAGGCAAAGAAGCCGGTCCTATGGTTTCTATTAGACTTCCTTTTATGATTGGTAAAATTCCTGATAACTCGAGAAATAAAAACTCAGGGATTCAAGTAAAGGATTTAATAATAGGGATTAATGGACAAGAAAAAAAATATTACGACGAAATTGAAACTGAATTCTTAAAAAATAAAGGTCAAGAAATTACATTAACCATTAAAAGAAATAATCAAAACTTTGACATACCCGTTTCTATTTCTGATAAAGGTAAACTAGAAGTTAATCCTACAAATCTAAAAACTACTGAAATTGCAAAACTAGGTTTTTACGACTTAGAAAACATTGAATATTCTTTTATTGAGGCAATACCTGCTGGCTGGCATAAATCCTGGAAAACTTTAACAGATTATGTAAAACAATTAAAGAAAATTTTTAATCCAAGTACGGGCGCTTACAAAGGTTTAGGAGGTTTTATTTCTATTGGTAGTATTTTCCCTGATGAGTGGAGTGCAGAGTCTTTTTGGACTATTACAGCATTCTTATCTATTATGTTAGGTTTCATGAACTTATTACCTATACCAGCTCTAGATGGTGGCCATGTAGTTTTTACACTTTGGGAAATGATAACAGGTAAAAAACCTGGAGATAAATTTTTAGAATATGCGCAAGTTATCGGCTTCGTGTTACTTTTAGCTTTATTACTTTTTGCAAATGGAAATGATATTTTTAGATTGTTTAAGTAAACTAAAATCTTAAAAAGAACGATTTAAAAAACTCACAAAAATGTATCTGTAATTGCATTGGTCACAGGCATAGGAATATATTTGAGGAAACAACCGACTTATTCCAAACTTCTTCATTTTATGTCTTGATGTTGATTTACATTTGGGGCAAGCTTTCATAAATAGATTTATCTTAATATTGGGCAAGATAATATAATAATCTCTAATCTTTACCTAAAATTACTTTGCTGATTACAAGGTGGTTTAACCGTTAATAATTGATTGGAATACAAAATATAAAGATTCTAGTTATCAATTCAATTCTAGAAATTTCAAGGGCCGTATTGTATCTTTCTCAAAGAAGCTTACATAATAAAAAATTCATTGAACTGCGCTAAATGATCAATTATTAACTAAACTAACCAAAAAAGTATCAAGATTTAGAGGTTTTCTATTTAGATCTTTAAAGAAAAATTCAAAAAGGAAAACCAAGTATAATTTGTGTTACACTTAACACAAGTATAACTTTTTGTACCTGGTATCATTTTTACAATAATTTTTCTTTTAACCCTAGTTCTGGACTCAGATTTACATTTAGGACAAGACTTCACAGTTAAAATTTATCTAATGCAAAGTCGTTGTTATAAGAATAAAAAAACGGGTCAAATTCATTAAATAGGGGTGATAATCTCGTAAAATGCAGTAGAATAGCTAATATTTTTTTTTAATTTAGCATAACAAACAGTTTTTTATTTCTAATTTTCAGTGTAATACATTTTATTTTATTGGTAAATATTTTTAAAAAGAAAACCATCTTCTAGAAAATAAAAGATGGTTTTAATTGGTATGGTCGAGTAAAACTAGACTTTAACTACTTTCCCTTTTTGCTTGGCAACCTCATTTCTTTCAATTTTGTGTCCAGGTCTTGTCCATCTTGGTTTTTCTCCTAAACTTTCAAATTGAGAGTCTTTTGCCTCTATCGTTTGAGGTTGTACTTTTTTAGTAAAAGGTTTTTGCGGATTTAACCCTAACAATTTAAACATTTTCATATCCTCATTTACGTCAGGGTTTGGTGTTGTCAATAATTTATCTCCGGCAAAAATTGAGTTTGCTCCTGCAAAGAAACACATTGCTTGTCCTTCTCTGCTCATTTGTGTTCTTCCTGCTGATAAACGCACTTGTGTTTCTGGTAAGACAATTCTAGTAGTTGCAACCATTCTTATCATGTCCCAAATTTCAACTGGTTTTTCACTTTCTAAAGGAGTTCCTTCAACAGCAACCAAAGCATTAATTGGCGTAGACTCTGGCTGTGGATTTAATGTGGATAAAGCTACCAACATTCCTGCTCTATCTTCTGCAGATTCTCCCATTCCTATAATTCCGCCAGAACAAACAGTCACGTTTGTTTTACGCACATTATCTATAGTATCTAATCTATCTTGATAACCTCTTGTTGAAATAACTTCTTTATAATATTCTTCTGATGAATCTAAATTATGATTATAAGCATATAAACCAGCTTCTGCTAAACGTTGAGCTTGATTTTCAGTAACCATACCCAAAGTACAGCATACTTCCATATCCAACTTGTTGATACCTCTAACCATCTCTAATACTTGGTCAAACTCTGGACCATCTTTTACATTTCTCCAAGCAGCTCCCATACAAACACGAGAACTCCCAGATGCTTTTGCTCTTAAAGCCTGAGCTTTAACTTGATTTACAGTCATTAAATCATTGCCTTCAACATTAGTATGATATCTTGCTGCTTGAGGGCAATAACCACAATCTTCCGAACAACCTCCTGTTTTTATAGATAATAAGGTAGATACTTGTACAACATTTGGATCGTGTTGTTTTCTATGAATAGTTGCTGCATCGTACAACAACTCCATTAGTGGTTTATTATAAATTTCTAATATTTCTTCTTTCGTCCAATTATGTCTTACTTCGCTCATAAATAGTGTTTGAATAGTATATCAAAAATACATTATTTCGTTTATTTCTCTAATCCTTTTCTTAAAACTTCTTGAATTCCCTCTAAATTTTCACTGAATTGCATCATCTGTTCCAAAACTTGTGCTATTTCACTAGTGCCTCCAAGGCCTTTTAATTTGTTATTTTTAACAAATGTTGCTTTAATATTTTTCCAACGTTGTTTTTCATCCGAAGTTAACAAATCACCTAATTCTTTGTACTTTAATAAATTAGACTCCGCAGCACTTGTTAACGTTTGTGATTCGTTTTCATAATGAGACAATAGTAATATTTCAAGCTCTTTATTATTCATAATTGGAACAATTTTAGCTACCAATTTATTCATATCTCTATAAGAACCCTGCAATTTAAACGCTGGTTCTAACCTGTTTTGCTCATCCATTGCCGCTGATTTTATATATGAGGCATTTACTTCCATAACTCGATCTCTTATGATAATTACCTTTTCTAAAACGGATAAATAATCATTCAACTCTTGTTTTGTGTAATTTCCTTTAAGCTCAGCCCCTTCTCTGTCTCCAGTTTCTACAATTTTTATCAAATTATAAATATCATCAAAATTAGAATTTGCAATCTGACTTAAAATAGGGTTTGATGTCAATGAGTTTTCTATTAAGCTCATTTTAAATAACGATTCTGTATCTCCAATAATATCCCCTAAATTATAAATATCGGCCCTATTAGCCAACATATCAGGTATTTGAAACTTGTCTCCACTTTCTGTATATGGGTTTCCAGCCATAATTACACAGAATTTTTTATCTCTAAAATCATAAGTTTTAGGTTGCCCTTTGTACACTCCTTCAATTTTACGAGTTCCGTCTGCTAAAGAAATAAACTTTTGTAAAAATTCGGGGTTACAGTGCTGAATATCATCTAAATACAACATCACATTATTACCCATTTCAAAAGCTAAATTTAGTTTCTTCAACTCTTCACGTGCTGCAATGTTATTTGCTGACATTGGATCTACAGAAGTAACATCGTGACCAATTGCTGGGCCATTAATCTTCATAAAAACAAAACCCAGTCTGTTTGCTAAATATTCCATTAAGGTAGTTTTACCGTAACCTGGAGGTGAAATTAGCAACAGCATCCCCATTCTGTCTGTACGTTTATTGCTGCCTACGCTTCCTAATTGTTTGGATAAATTATCTCCAAATAAAGGCAAATACACTTGATCTATTAATTGGTTTCTTACAAAAGACGTTAAGACTCTTGGTGCAAATTCTTCAAGCTTCAAACGCTCTTTAAGATCTTCTGTTACATGGTGTTTTTCTTTTTTATATTGATTAAATTCTGCCATTTCAACTGTTGTAAAATGTGCTAAATTTGCTACAAATTGATGATAATCAAACAAAAACTCTTGATTTTTGATGGTTGTATGACTTCCTGATAAATTCTTAATAATTTCTGAAGCTTCTACATTTACGATATTTATTGCTGATTTATCTTCGTACAGAAATAAGCAAACAACCTCATGTAAATAATCAATATAATCTTGATGTGAAGACTTTATGAATGATGAAACCCATTCTATAGCTAAATCAATTTTATAAGACTCATTTTTAATTAACTGAATTTCCGTTCTTAAATTCTGAACATTCTTTTTAATATTGATTACTTTAATAAATTCTTCAAAGAGTGTAATTGCTTTTTGACTTACTGAAAAAGAGGGTTCAATACTTAATTCTTGGAATAAATACGTTGCAATTTCTATTTGATTTATTTCTTGATATTCTTTAATATTAAACAACTCATCAGTAAAAATTTGATTTATGGATTTCCCTAAATCTGTGAGTAATTGAAAATGACTCTTACTTTTTGGAAACACACTTAAAACGGCTGCTGATGCCTTTATCTTATCGCCATAAAACAATCTTTTTTCCTCAGCTAAACAGTGCCAGAATAACTGTGCAAATGCCCTAATTTTTGGTGAGAATTTCAATAATCCTAAAGCGTTTTGTTTAACAATAAATGTTTTTAAAATTTTAAAAGCATCATTATCATGTACTCCTTTTGTATACCCCTCTGTATAACTTTTAGAAGCTACGCCTTTTACTAATTTTAGCAACTCCTCATCAGTAGAATTGTATAGAGTTTCAATATTGTTTTCTTGCGTTAATCTGTAAGCTAAATAGGAGGCTCTATATACATTTTCATTCTCAGAAACAAAAGACTGATTCCAATATTTTTCTGATTTCAGTAGGATTTCATTTTCGATTTCTTGGTAAAAATCTGTTCCTGATAAATGATAGTACAATGATTGATCTTTATAAACAATCGTTAAATCTAATACTTGCTTATTTACCCCAAATTTATGCTTACCAAGTTTAATTACATTCTCTCCATCTTCATATAAATCTTGCTTATCTTTTAGCTTTCTTGTAGCATCTTCCTTGGCGGTTTTTAAACCGGTTTCAATCATTTCTGCCTTTCCACCATCATCTAAATCATACAATTTAGCAATAATATCTCGCAGCTTATTAATCATTAAATCTGAAGCGAAATAACCATTAATTTCATTTTGAAACTTAAAACTTGCCGCCTTTTTAACAATTCCATTTAAAATTCTTTTGGCTGCTGTTTCTAAAGCAATCGCTTTTTTATTTCTTGCCTCAATAATGCTACTTTTTCTTGCCTGAAAAGCATTATAGACTTCTTCTCTTTTTTCAAGAATATCTGATATAAAAGTATCATAATCTGCAAATCTACCCTCTAAATCTTCCAATTGAATTGCAACTTTATTAAGCAATTCGTCTGTTTTTTCTGGAGTATTTGCAATATCTAAGTAATTGACAATACTTTGATCTATCAACTTTATTTTTGAGGCAAAATCTGCATTCGCTTCTTCAGCACTTAAAGATTTTACTTTATTTTTAATCTCCGCTTTTAACTGATTTATCGTTGAAAAAATTAACGATATGGCATCAATAATTTTTGTAGAATGTGAAGTGTCTTCAATCTCTAAATTAGAAACAACATCTATTAGTAATTCTAAATCAGTCACAATTTGATTTACTTCATCCTCTAAACCTCTACCTGCAATAACTTTTTGAATATTTTCTAATTCAACTTCTTTTTCTGCTACTCTATTATGATAAGGTAACAGGGCTTTTTCATCTAACAAAAAAGTAACACATCTTTGTGAAATTGTATCTGTTTGCTGAGCTAACTCTTTCTCTAGTTTTTCTAAATAAGAAACATCTACATAGCGGACTTCTTTAAAACCGATGATTTCTCCCCTTAAAGTTCTTAATTTTGATAAAGCTTGCACAAAATCATCAATAGTTTTAAACGAGGCACTTTTTATTTTACTAAAAAAACGATTGATTTTCCCAGAAATTTCTTCAGTAATTTTTGTTGCATTTTTACGTAATTCAACTACTTTATCAAATTCATCAATGGCCGCATTTGCAGCTGTATTTATGGCTGCTAAAGGAATTGATAATTCGTAGGTATTTGGTTCTTTTATCCAATAATAACTATCAATAATATCTAAAGAAGTTTTAGCAATATCTTCATACAAACCATCGTAATTGTCTTCTTTATTTAAAAGTGTAATTAATACTTGGCATTCTGCCATCGCTTTTACAATATCTTTATTCCCAACTTTATATAAGAAGGAATCTTTGTATTCTGATGGAATTTCTGCACCTTGAATAAATGGTGTTTGCCAAATCTGAATAACATGATGTCTGGTTTGATCTTCTCCGTCTTTAAAATAACAAAGTTCGCCATTTTTTAAGAAGGTAAATCCGTTACAAATAATTGGAGTTTTTACCTCTTGTTCAATCACGTTATAAGACATCAACACATATAATCCAGTTTTTTCTTGATAAAAAACATAGAAGAAATCTTCGCCATTTTGAGAAACGATTTTATCTTGAAATTTTAAATCTGATAGCTGATTATCAAAGATTTTAAAAGCACCTGATTGTAAATAATAACCGTTAGAAAAAATGATTCCTTGGTCATTTGGTAATAAAACTGCTGCATCCTTTACAGCATTAATCTTTTTAACTTCCTGAATTTTATGATTATACACAAAATAACGTGTACTTTCTTGAAAAGGTTTAATTTCTAAAACAATCAAATTACCTAAATCTGCGAACCTATATTGCCCGTCATCTAATGTTTGATCTGTATGCTCAACGGGTTCATCAAAAATTCCTTTTCCATCTTCTGTATTGTTTTCAATTTTGATAGTTAAATCACCCCCAACAGTTTCTACAAAAACCTTATCTAAAATACCAATGTGAGGATGTTTACCATAAAAATGCATTTCTCTTGAGACCTCTTGCCACTGAAATTCGTGCTGGTTTGGAAAAATATATTCGTGCTCACTTCTATTATTTACATAGGTTAAATTACCATCACTAACCAGCCATTTAAAGGTTTTGATATCACTAACACTTTCGCTCAATTGAAAAACCATGTGTAAATAATTACCAATAATGGCGAACTTACTAAAAATGGTATTTCTGTAATATTTATAGAGATTTGTAAAGTCTGTAATGAAAGATTCGTCTAGTAAAGGGTTTAAGTTTTTACTAACAAACTGACTCCCATCATAAGAATAAATACTAAAAACATCATCTAATTTAACTTCAGTTCTTAATCCAAAATGCACATTATAACCAAAAATACTTAAACCTCCAATGGTAATAATATCTCTGGCAATACAGTTATTTGCTGTATTAATTCTGTTGTTTGCAATTAGTTTTGTTTCTATGCTTCCAAAAACTTTTGCACGTTCTTTATTAAGCTTACCAAGCCGATTTTGAAGCGCTTCTTTTTGCTTTTGAAGACGACCTTGAATAATTTCGTATGTACCTTCTTCGAGAATTTTATTTTGATTTTTTTCTTCTTTTTGCATTTAGAGTTCCCTTATTATTTTCAGAAAAAAGTAGTTTTTAGGATTTTTAGTTTGAGTTTTTATTTAAGATAAAAGAGTAAAATATGTCAAAAATATTTTAAAATAACTTAATCCCAAGATGCTATTTTAAGTACCTTTAATTTACTCAAATTGACATCATAACAATCTACCCTGTAAGGCTTCATAAAAAACTTACAGGATAAATTATAAAATTTAAGATTAACCTAGTTTTTTATGTTCTAAACCTAAACCTTTTGCCAAGTTTAATAAGTTAGAAAATAGGTTTCCCTCCTCTTTATTAACTGTTTTTGATTTTAAATCCATTAAAATACTTGCAACAGAAAGGTTTTTTAAATCTTCTGAAGATACATTGTATTTTTCAGCAAAATCTCTTACTTTTTCAAGTAAATTTCCTTTTACGTCATTACTTCCTAAAATGGCGTCTTTTACTTCTTGAATGTTATCTGAATGATTTACTAATCTATCAAATCCTTTCGCTTTCGTAATTTGTCCTACAATTTGATCAAAGAACATTGTTTCTCCACCAACAATATCAATGTTCGCTGCTTTTAAAGCCTCTGCAATTACACTTGCTTGTGCATCGGCAATTTCTTTCTGAATATTAATTTCTGCCAAATCAACTTTTAATTCTTTATCTAAACGCAACTTGAATTCTTCATGTTCTTTACCTACACCATCTAATTTTTTCATCGCATTTGCTTTCTCTTCAATTCCTGCAGCATCAGCCATCGCTTTTTCTTTGATTACTGCTGCCTCGGCCATTCCTTCTTTTTCAATTGCTGTCGCTTTTGCTTCAATGCCTAAAGCTTCTGCTTTTGCTTTTTTCTCAATAATTAAGGCTTCAACTAAACCTTCACGTTCGTGGGCATCTGCCTTTGCATGCATCACTTGTGCTTCAGACATACCAATAGTTGCCTCTTCTTTGGCTGTTGCTTCAGCCAATATTTTTCTTGCTTCAGCTTCTTTTTCACTCGCTTGCTTTTTTGCTAATGCTTCAATATTAATTTCTTCTGCTTGTTGAATTGCAGCTTGCTTTTGTGCCTCTGCAGCCTTTGTTGTTCTAATTAATGCTTCCTCCGCATTTGCTTCTGCAAGTGTTATTTTTACTTGTTTTTCTCTATCTGCAGTTTTAAAAGCTTCAATATCTTTCATGTTTTCTTGCTCTTGCACTACTCCTTTTTCTAAAACAACACGATCACGAATTACATCTTGAATATTTTTCTTTTCAACCTCAACAACTTTCTCTTTTTCAATTTGTGCCAATGTTACAATTCGCTCTCTTTCAGTAGCTTCTAACATTCTATCTTTCTCAACTCTTTCCGTTTCTACTGCGTCTGTTCTTTGCTTATTTTTAGCAGCTACAATTACTTGACGTTGCATATTTTCTTCAGCTACTTGTAATTTTTCTTCTGTAGATATTCTTGCCGATTCGGATTTTAATCGTTCCTCTTCAGATACCTTTAGAATAGATGCTTCTTCTCTAGATTTTATGTTGGCTACCTCTCTTTTCTGTTGCTCTTCTTTTTCAGCCAATTGCTTATCTAACTCTAAAATAGCCTCACGCGCTTCAACATCTTGCTTTCTAATTGTTTTTTCTTCATCACGCATAATTAAATTCGACTTTACATTTTGAGCCGCAGTTAATTCCGTAATTTTTTTAATTCCTTCAGAATCTAAAATATTATCTGGCTTTAAGAATGAAACTGGAGTTTGTTCTAAATAATCAATAGCGCAATCCTCTAAAGTATAACCATTTAAATCTGTACCAATAATATCTACAATTTCATCTCTAAATTCTCTTCTGGCTTCATACAACTCTGTAAATTCAAACTTTTTACCAACTGTTTTTAAAGCTTCAGAGAATTTTGCCTCAAATAAATCTTCTAATGTTTTTTTATCTGACGCTCTTGCACAACCAATAGTTTGCGCTACTTTTTTAATGTATTCTATTTCATTATTTACGCGTACAAAAAAGGCAACTTTAATGTCTGCACGCATATTGTCTTTACAAATTAATCCTTCATTACCGAGTCTTTCAATTTGGATTTTTTTCACAGAAATATCCATAATTTCTACTCTGTGAAAAACAGGCACTACATACAAACCTTTGTCTGTAGCCACTTTTGTTCCTCCAAAACCTGTTCTTACAAGTGCTTGTCCTTGTGGAATTTTCTTGTAAAACATCGCAATTATTGCGAAATAAACAATAACAAGGAATAGAATTAATCCTAAACTGATTCCTATAATTGGTAATAATCCTTCTGCCATAACTTTTTTAGTTTTTAGTTTGTTTTATATGATTGTGCGTAATAATAATTCTTGTCTTTACTTTGTTTGATGATGAGAATTGGCTCTCTAAATTCAATTAAATTGCCATTTATAGATTTTACATAAATTGATAATGGCGTATTGTCTACAACTACTTCTGCAGAGCCCATTTTATCATTTTTAATTTTTGATAAACAAATACCTCTTCTTCCAATAATTTCAATTGGAGCATCACCATCCTTATTTAAATTTTTAAAAAAACCTTTAAAGGGAGTTGTGAAAATTTTGGTCAAAATCAATGCTGGAAAAAAACCAATCAGCATTATAACATATCCAAAAGTATTTTGATAACTACCTGTTAAGGTTGTTGTTATTGTAGTTATCATCCACCAAATAAAAATCCAACAAGTAAAAGTGAACATAAATGGTAGGCCTATAAAATTGAAAAATATTAAAACTACCTGCCACCATTTTAATGGTTTTTTTCTAGTCTTAACAACATCGTCTTTATTGACTTCTGTGCTGGATATATCTTGGAAATCGATATTACCGCCTTCTATATTTGTATCAATATCTGCATCAATATCGATGTCTACATCCACATCAATATCAACATCAAAATCTACTCCAGAAATCATAGTTACTCCCCAATACAATACTAGTATCAACATTAAAACGGTTAATGTGATGTTTACAGGAGAGAATAATATATCTATTAAATTACTCAATATTATGATTTTATATTGTTAGGCAACCCTAACTGTTGTTTTAGTTTTAATAATTCGTTTTCTGCTGTATCTTTTGTAAAATCGATAGCTTTATCAATTTCAAAATCAACATTTGTTTTATTATGGGCAATGTTTCCATAAGCTTCTGCCAAAGCTTCTTCTTGACTCACTTTGTATTTCATTCGCTCTAACATATCTACTGTACTAGAAGCATCTACATCAGCCATCTGTTTATTCATTTTCTGAGTCGCATTCGAAACTTTAATACGGGCTTTAAGAGTTTTTAGTTCATTTTCCCATTTGCTTATGCTTTTCTTAATTTCTGCTACGTTTGCTTCCATTTCTAAAACTGTACTCTCAAGCTTAACCACTTCATCTTTAATATTACTAGCCGCTTTACTATTTTCTTCTTTTTTTAATAAAGCTGCTTTTGCCAAACGCTCTGCTTCCGCAATTTCTAAGCTACCATTTTTTGCTTTGTTTAATAGCAAGATTGCTTTTTCTTGATAATTTTCTATACTTGACAAAAACTCTTCATGTTCATTTTTAGAACGAATTGCCAACGCTTTTACCTGAGCTAAAGATTCTGTACTTTCTTCGAGCTCATTTTTTAAATCTCTAATTCCTTGTTCTGTAATTGTTATTGGGTCTTCCATACTGTCTAAAACCGAATTTGCTTCAGCCTGACCCATTTTAAATAATCGTTTAAAAAAATTCATACTACTAATATTTTGAAAAGTTTATAATCTGCTCTGAAAATTCGCTCAACAATAAGCTTAACGAATTTAAAGAAGCCTCTAACTCATTTAAATCTAAATTCTCAATTTGTAAAGTATCTCTAAAAATTACTTTTTGACCAGTTTCGTCTAACACAAAAGCTCCGTGAATAATGTCTCTATTTTTTTGAAGTAATTTTTTAAAGACTTCTTGGTTTCTATTTTTAATATTAAAAATATGTTGCTCCATTATTAAAATTGGTGGCGCAATTCCTAAAATTAAATTTTTGATTCCCTCACTTTCTTTGCTAATCATTAAGATACCGTCTTTTACACTTTCGTAAACGATATTAAATTCAAGCTGTATTAGGTAATTTTTGATTCTTACATTGTGATTTTTCATAGTTGAATTGATTGTCTTTTTTAGTATTTATTTTAAAACACAAACATTCAATATTACAAAAAGTTACAGAGAATTGCTATAAGTTTCAATGTAAAAATGACGGCACTAGATATTAATAAAATCATATTTTTGGATTTAAGTAAGTTGATAAATTGCTAACTATATTAGTTTTTCTATAAAACATGAACTAAAATCAAATAAAAACTAAATAAATTAGCATAATTGAAAACTATTAGCTAATATTGTTAGCGTAAATATACAAATAAAATCCAATATTGCAAATAAAATTAGCAAAATATGTCTTTTTTCGGTAAAAACATTAAAAAAATTAGAACAGTAAAAGGTATGAGTCAGTCTGCTTTTGCTGAGATTTTTGGCTTAAAAAGAGCTACTTTAGGGGCTTACGAAGAACATAGGAGCGAACCAAAAATTGAAACAATTATAAAAATTGCTAATTATTTTAGCATAAAGATTGATAATTTACTAACAAACGAGATTACTGTTAATGAGTTGCTACAATTTAAAGAAAGTTTAACTACGCTTTCTGAAGATATGCAAAAAAAGCAATTTGCAAAAATACCTTGTATTACCGAAAACAATAGCTCAGACTACGTCCATCATTTTAAAAATGATATTTTTATTGATGAATTGCCTAATCTTCAAATTCCTATTAATTCTGCTAAAAAATTCAGGGCATTTACAGTTTCAAATTTAGAAATGACCACTCAAGATAAAGGTTTTTATCCTAAAGATATTGTGATTGGAGAACACATTGCAATAAATACAATTCCAAAACTCACCAATGGAACTTTAGTCTTTGCAATAATTAATGATGCTATTATTTTTAGAAGGTTATATATCACACAGAAAAATGTAATATTTAGAGCAGATCATAAAAATATAGAAGATGCTATTTTTAAAATTGCTGAAGTAAAAGAATTGTGGAAAGTAAATTATGTTTTTTGCAAAAGAATACCCGAATTTTCAACTTCTTTTGAGGATAAACTTATCACAATGGAACAAGAGATATTACGAATGAAAGCGAAATTAGATTGATTATTTACTCAACAATATAGAAACTGCATTTCCACCAAAACCAACAGCATTTATGAGTACTTTTTTAATTGACTTAGGATAAATCTGTTTTTCAGAAAAAGGAACGTTAATTACCTTTTGATGTTGCAGCATTAAAACTGCTAATTCTAAACTCAACATTCCAGACGCCCCAAAAGTATGCCCCAATTTCCATTTATTAGTAGTTAAAAAAGGAATTTTATTGTGAAATACTTTAGAAATTGCATTTACTTCAGATTGATCTCCTTTAACTGTTCCTGGAGCGTGCATTACAATTGTATCCACTTCGTTTGGTGAAAATTCTCCCAAAGCCATTTTCATAGACTTCTGAAAACATTTCGCATCCGCAGAAATAGAAGTATTATGCATTAAAACTTCAGTTGCAAATCCTATTCCTGAAATTTTGGCTAAGGCATTATTTACACTTCCTTTTTCTAAACAAATTGCTGCTGCACCTTCACCCAAAATCATTGTATTTTGTTTCTTTTTTAAATTGAAAGATTTACAAGGATATTCATCTTTATTTTTTGCATAAACTTTTAAAGCCTGCATTTGCGCGATTGTAAAATCTGTTAAAGCCGCTTCACTTCCACCAACTAAAAACTTATCTGACATGCCAGAATTAATCCAAGCTACTCCATTCAACAAAGAATGTAAAGCTGTTGAACATGTAATAGAATGCGATATTTCTGGACCTGTGGTTTGTAAATCGTGAGCAACCCAAGAAGAAATATTTCCTAATGTTGTTGTGGGTGAACTTAAAGTAGATGATTTTTTAGTTTCTAAAAACTCTTTATAATATTTTTCGAATAAGGCTGTTGCTCCTCTTGAAGAACCAAAATTAACTCCAAAGTTATTATCAGAATTCCAATTTGCTTTCTTTACAACTTCTCTAGAAACATAAATTGCCAATAAAACAGAATCATCTAGATTTCTATATTTTGTATCTGATCTTTTTAATTCTTTAATTATATCTTGACTTTTTTGTGATAATTCCCCGACAAAAACAAACTTACCACATACCTCTTTTTGGCATAAAAAATGTTTATCTGATAAATAGTTTTGCCAGATTTCCTCCTGTGTATTACCAAGAGCTGAAATAGAGGATAATGCCGTTATTGATATAGGATTATTCAAAAAAATATTTTACTGCAAATTTAGACTATCTCCAAAGATTCCTCAATAGTTTTATATACTTTTTGCAATTGTTTTTCTGATATTACATAAGGTGGTTGAATATAAATGGTATTTCCTAACGGACGTAAAAAAACACCTCTGTCCATAAAGAATTTAAGCAGTTTGTCTCGTAAACTTCCATAACGAGACATTTTGGTATCTAAATCTATAGCAAAAATAACGCCTTGAAAACGGGCTGTTTTTACTTTTGAATGCTTACTAATTCGTTTTTGAAACTCTTGGTGTGAAGCCGAAATATTTTTAATATTATCCTGAATTTCATCAGTTTGCAATAATGCTATTGCAGCATTTGCAGCTGCACATGCTATGGGATTTGCGCTATACGTATGACAATGAAAAAAACCTTTTGCCATTTCATTACTCAAAAAAGCTTCATAAATTTTTTCTGTACAAGACGTAATTGCCATAGGAACTAAACCTGCTGTTAAAGCCTTACTTAAACAAATAATATCTGGTTTTGTATCGATAAAATCGGATGCAAAATTGCGTCCTGTCTTTCCAAAACCAGTCATTACTTCATCTGCAATTGTTAGAATATTTTTAGTTTTTAAAAATTTTAAAATTTCGTTTAATCCTTCTGAATTATGGATTTTCATTCCTGCTGCTCCTTGCACCAGAGGTTCATAAATAAAACCAGCCACTTTATTTTCTAAAATAATCTTTTCTAATTCTGTTAAAATCTCTTGATGATTTTCACCATTCGGAACTGGTATTCTTTTCACTTCCATTAAAAAATCTTCAAAAGGACCGTTGTAAACCGATAATCCCGAGACTGACATGGCCCCAAACGTATCTCCATGAAAACCATCTTCAAAAGCAATGAATGTGCTGCGCTCTTCATCCAAATTAAAATAATATTGCAATGCCATTTTAATACCAGCCTCTACTGCCGTAGAACCATTATCATTAAAGAAAATTCTATTTTGATTTTCAGGTAGAATTTTAATCAAATTTTCAGACAATTCTACAGCTGGTTTATGGGTAAAATCACTAAACATTATTTGATCTAATGTTTGCATTTGTTCATAAACTCGATTTGTAATAAATTCATTACAATGCCCAAACATACATGTGTACCACGAAGAAATGGCATCTATATATTCGTTGTTATTTTCATCTGTTAACAAACAACCTTTTGCTTTTACAATTGCCAAACTTTCTGGATGTGTTTGATGCTGTTTTAAAGGGTGCCAAAGATGTTTTTTATCTCTTTCTTGTAATGTCATTTCTATATTTATTGAAACTTTTTACTTTCATTTAAATGAAAAGTAAAGGTATATAAAAATGTCTATTTTTGTAGTAATGAACTTTCCTAAAAAACTAGAAAATAAACTTAAAGAACGAAATGAAAATAATTCCTTACGTTCTTTAAAAACATCCTCTAAACTGGTAGATTTTTCTTCAAATGATTATTTAGGTTTTGCAAAATCTGATTCAATTTTTCATAGCACTCATCAATTTTTAGTTGATAAAGGCATGAAACAGAATGGTGCAACTGGCAGCAGACTATTATCCGGTAATCACCTTTTATATAGCGAAGTTGAATCATTTTTAAGTGAATTTCATCAAACTGAATCAGCCACTATTTTTAACTCTGGCTATGATGCAAATATTGGTTTGTTCTCTTGCATCCCACAACGTGGAGATATCATTTTATATGATGAATTTATTCATGCTTCAATTCGTGACGGAATTCAATTAAGTAATGCAAAATCTATTAAATTTAAACATAATGATTTATTTCATTTAGAAGAGCTTATACAGCGTTCTAAGAACATTAATGCAAGTATTTATGTGATTACTGAATCTGTTTTTTCTATGGATGGAGATACTCCTGATTTAACTTTAATTTCTGAAATTTGTAAAAAGTATAATGCTTTTTTAATTGTTGACGAAGCCCATGCTGTGGGAGTTTTTAAAGAAGGTTTGGTTCAAAAATTAAATTTGCAAAATACTGTTTTTGCAAGAATTATTACGTTTGGAAAAGCGCTAGGTTGCCATGGAGCAGCAATTTTAGGCAGCACAACTTTACAAACCTATTTGGTAAATTTTGCAAGAAGTTTTATTTACACAACAGGACTTCCTCATCATTCTTTAGCTACGGTTCAAATGGCTTATAATGAGTTAAAAGAATCTTTATATTTAAATCAAATTGCAAAGCTTACTGATAATATTTATCACTTTAGAAAAGAAATAAAAAAATTAGATTTAGATTTTATCTCAAGTTATTCCGCAATTCATTGCTGTGTAATTCCTGGCAATAAAAATGTAAAATTGATATCAGAAAAGTTACATCAAAAAGGGTTTGAGGTAAAAGCCATTTTATCTCCAACAGTGCCTGAAAATAAAGAACGTTTGCGCTTTTGCTTGCATAGCTATAATTCTTCAAAACAAATTAGTGAGGTGTTGTATTTGTTAAGTACTTTTGTAAAGCAATCTTAATTTTTTATGAATAATAATTATACCGTAATTGCAGTTTTTGAATATTCTACTGAGGCTTATGTTACAAAATCAAAATTAGATTCAGAAGGAATAAAAACAATGCTTATGGACGAAACCACTATTGATTCTGACCCGTTAATTAGTGGAGCAATTGGTGGCGTAAAATTATTGGTTCATAATGATAATTTACAAAAAGCTTCTGAAATATATAATGACATAAGAACGTATCAAAAAGATGAAGATGGTAAAGACATTTTCTGCCCAAAATGCAAGTCAAACAGAATTTTAGTGGCCCCTTTGCATCGAAAAAATATAATATACATGTTGTTCCCTTTTTTTGAAGGAAGAAAATTAATTTGTAATAATTGTAAGACACTTTTTAAATGAAAAAATATTTTATCACAGGAATTTCAACAGAAGTTGGTAAAACTATAGCAGCTGCAATTGTTACTGAAGCCTTAGAAGCGGATTATTGGAAACCAATTCAAGCCGGAGATTTAGAGCATTCTGATACTTACAAAATAAAACAATTTGTCTCTAATAAGAAATCCGTTTTTCACGAAAACGCATTTGCATTAAACACTCCTATGAGTCCTCATGCAGCAGCGGAAATTGATGGAATTACCATAAATCTAAAAGATATTATTGCACCAAAAACAGAAAATCATTTAGTTATAGAAGGTGCGGGAGGTTTATTGGTTCCTTTAAATGATAATGATACCATTTTAGATTTGATACAACCAGACTACAAAGTTATTGTTGTTTCTCGTCATTATTTAGGAAGCATTAATCATACTTTATTAACTGTAAACTTTCTAAAAGAAAAAGGATTTGATGTTAGTCTAATTTTTTCTGGAAACGAGCATAAAAGTACAGAAAACATCATTCAAAAAATGACTAATATTACTGTTATTGGAAGAATTGATGAAGAACCTTATTTTGATGAAAATGTGATTGCAGAATATGCTGAAAAATTTAGAGAAAATTTGTAATTTGCAGCATATGAGAACTTCTCAAACGCTTACTTTTTTTACACCTGAAGCACCGTCAGGAAACGGAGCAATTTTCGTAGACACAGGCATTTCTGCTGGATTTCCAGAACCAACAAATGATTTTAATGAAAATAGAATCTCTTTAGATGATGAATTAATTCAGAATAAGGACTCAACTTTCTTTGCTAAAGTTAAAGGTCAATCTATGATTAATGCTGGTTTAGATGATAGCGATTTATTAGTAATAGATAGAAGTTTAGAGCCAAAAAATAATAAAATTGCAGTTTGTTTCTTAGACGGAGAGTTTACAGTAAAACGTTTACGTGTAGAAAAAAATGAAGTCTGGCTACAACCAGAAAACCCTGACTACCCAATTATAAATATTACCGAAGATAACAACTTTATAATTTGGGGAATTGTAACCAATGTCATTAAAAAAGTTTAACATTATTAATTCAAAAATCACATTAAAAAAGCTGATAGTAAATTCAGTATAAAAATTAAAAACTATGGAAAACACATTTGAAAACAAAACATTACTAATTGAGGCCTCTAACGAAGTACGAGTAGAATTTTACAAAAAAACCTACACACATGTTGCTGGTGGTGTTTTACTATTTATTCTTTTTGAATATTTTTTATTACAAAGTGATGCTATTGTTGAATTTATGATGTCTATGACTCAAGGCTGGAGATGGTTGATTATGCTAGGTGGCTTTATGTTTGTAACTAATTATGCCGAAAGCACAATTTTAAAAACTGCTGATAAAAATATGCAGTATATGGCCTATTCGTTATATGTTTTTGCACAGGCTATTATTTTTGTTCCACTTTTAGCAATTGCTATTTATTATACTGAAAGTGCAGATTTAGTGCAACAAGCAGCCTTGGTAACATTGGCTCTATTTTCAGGAATTACTGCTGTAGTATTTATCACTAAAAAAGATTTTTCTTTCTTAAAAGCAGGTTTAACTATTGGCTTTTTTATAGCAATTGGTTTAATTATTGCTGGGGCTTTATTCGGTTTTAATTTAGGCTTGTGGTTTTCTGTAGCCATGTGTTTATTGGCTGGAGGCTCTATCCTTTATCAAACTTCTAACTTGATTAACAAATACGGAACTGATGATTATATACCTGCATCTTTAGGTTTATTCGCTTCTTTAATGTTATTATTTTGGTATGTTTTACAAATATTTATGTCTAGAGATTAGAATATAAATTATAATCTTATTTTAAAAAATCAAAAGTTTGTGGCTTCTGATTTTTTTTGTTCTAAAATATAATTATTATTAATTTTTAATAATTTATTATTGTTTATCAGTAATTAATTTATATTTGCACTATTATTATTGGAATAATTAAATAAAACTATGACTCGAAATAAGCTGAAAAAAGAGAACGATTTAACAATATAAGTTATGAGAAATTTAGAAACGCTAAAAAGAAATATAAAAACATATTCATTTTTATTCACTTTCATTGCTTTTATTTACCCAATTAAAGCACTATTTGCTTACATGGAAAATGATTTAGCATATTTAGGTTTAATTACTGATAATTCACTTCCTCTTTTTATTTGGCTTACTTTTCTTGTTAAATACATCTCAAATATTATATTTTTTATTGGAGTATACTATTTGGTGAAAACTTTAAATTTTGACGATATTAAAGAAGTATTTTCATCAAAAAAAATAAATCTTTTTAAAAAAACAGGGCAATATTTTCTTAAATCTGCTAGTTTAGGTGGTTTGGTTATTATTATTGAAATCTTTGATGGGAAATTTGCAAGTTTAAAAGGAAATCTTGATTTTTTATTTACACTTTACTTTTCTTTAATCATTGGTTTTTTCTTCTATATTTTTAGCATGGTCCTAGAAAAACCCAAGGAGATAAAAAAAGAAAATGATTTAACTATTTGATCATGAAAAAAACTGCTTTCTTACTTTCAAAATGTATTTTTTGGGGATTCACACTATTTTCGATAATTGCAATACCACTTTCTCTATTGGCTTTCTTAGAATATTATTTTAATTGGGATTTTTCTTTTATTGAAATTGTAAAAAGAGATACACTAGACTTCGCTAAAATAAACAATATTGGTATAGAGTTTTGGCTAAAATATACGGTTGTTTCAATGTGGGCAACTCTAATTTTTTATAGCGTTTATTTTTACACACTAAAAAATTTCTTTGGAGTTTTTATATCGGCAAGAACATTTGAAGAAGAATCATTAAAACAATTTATCAAATTTTACAAACTAAATTTCGTCCCAGTATTTATTGGTTTTATCGGAATAATAATTCAATTTGCTTCAATCAATAAATTTGAGTTTGATGAACCACACTTTTTCGTAATAATACATTTAATAGTAGCCTTCTTCTTATACTTCTATTTAGATTTAATTAGAAAGGGAAATAATATTCAGCAAGAAAACGACTTAACTATATAAAATGGCAATCATTGTAAATCTTGACGTAATGCTTGCCAAACGCAAAATGAGGAGCAAAGAGTTGGCAGAAATAATAGGTATTACTACTGCAAATTTATCCATCTTAAAATCTGGTAAAGCAAAAGCAGTACGTTTTTCTACATTAGAAGCAATCTGTATAGCTTTAGACTGCCAACCAGCCGATATTTTAGAATATAAAAACGAAAATTAATAACTTAAATAATTCTTATGAAAACCATTTTATCAACCTTTTTACTTGTATTCACTATTGCTATTTCATCTCAAGAAATTTCTTCTGAAATAAAATATGCTCTAAAAAATGATGATGCTAAAACACTAGAAACACTAATTTCATCAACAAATAAAAATACTTGCTTTGAGATTGGAAACTCCAATTACACCTTATTAAATCTAACCATTAAATTAAATGCTATTTCTTGTTTTAAAAAACTACTATCCAAGAATGTTGATATTAATAAAGCATGCACAGGAAAAACGCCATTGCATTATACTGCAAAATATGGTCGTTTAGAAATGGCGAAATTACTAATCAAAAATAAGGCTGACATTACCAAAAATTATAAAGGACGATCTGCAGCAGATTATGCAAAACGGTATGAAAAAGATGAAGTTTATCAATATTTAAACTCTTTGTAAAAATTAAAAAACTCTGAATGATCATTCAGAGTTTTTTAATTTCATTTACTTTTTACTTTTTTAAAGGCATATCTCTGTTCATTTCAACAATATCTGCGTAATTTGTTTCTATACCTAATAAATGCTTGCTAAAATAATCGGCTTTCCTCCAAAACCAATATTCTCGATTTTTAAAACCATGTCTACTTCCTGGAAACAACATAAAATCAAATCTTTTATTAGCATTTACTAACGCATTTACCATTCTTATAGTTCCTGAAGGATGCACATTATTATCCACATCTCCAGTTGCTAACATTAAATTTCCTTTTAAATTCTTTGCCAAAGATTGATTTTTATCGATCATATATTTATACTTGATTTTTCCTTTAGCGTCAATTTCTTCTTTAATTCCGTGATGTGTTTCACTCCACCAAGAATTATAAACGGTATTATCATGATTTCCCGCTGATGAAACTGCAACTTTAAAGAAATCTGGATACACCAACATGGCAGCTGTAGACATAAAACCACCTCCAGAATGCCCAAAAATGCCAACCTTATCAATATCTATATAATCGTGTCTGTCTGCTAATTGTTCTGCCACATATTTTTTATCTGCCAAACCATAATCACGTAAATTTCCATACCCATAAGTATGGTACCATTTAGAACGGGCAGGATGCCCTCCTCTGTTTCCTAATGTAATGACCACAAAACCAACTTGTGCTAAACGATCTGTTCTGTCCATTCTTTGGGAGAAAGACTTATTTACAGCCTCGGTTTGTGGCCCAGGATATACATATTCAATTAACGGATATTTTTTGATAGAATCAAAATCATACGGTTTGTAAATTACTCCGTAAATATCTGTAATTCCGTCTGCTGCCTTAGCTTTAAAAGGTTCTGGAAATTTATATCCTGCAGCAAATAATTGTGATAAATCCGCCTCTTCTAATTCCATTACTAACTTCCCACTGGTATCTCTTAATTCTGATTTTGGTATTGTATTTACACGTGAGTAGTTGCTTACAAAATATTGATTAGAATCTGATAAATTAATATTTGTATTGTAATCTCCAGGATTTAAAGATTTTAAAGCTGTTCCGTTTAAATTAATTTTATACAAATGTGTGTAATATGGATCTTGATTTTTATCAATTCCATTTGCTGTAAAATAGACTTCTCGTTTCTTCTCATTAATTCCTTGAAAAACATCTACATGAAAAGGTCCATTAGTAACTTGTCTTTTCAAATTACCATCCGTATCGTATAAATAATAATGTCCCCAACCATCTCTTTCAGACCAAAATAAAATTTCTTGTTCGTTATTAAACAAGTTTAAAGTTTTGCCTCTGTTTTCAATATAAACATTAGAATGCTCTTTAATTAAAGTCTTTACTTCTCCAGAAGCAATATCTGCAACATGAATATCTAATCTTTTGCGATCTCTGCTAACTGTATTAAAATAAATTTTTCCTTTTTTTGATAACAGCTTTGTAGGGTTATGCTCATCACTTCTGTATGACTTCTTTCTTGGATAACTATAAATACTTAAAGATTGCTGTATTGTAGAGTCTAAAACTATTTCTTTGTGAGATTTTGATGGGATATCAAAAACCAACATTTCAGACTTATAAAAATCTTGCTCACCTGCCATATGATATTTGTACGTTTCTAATTCAGGCCTTCCTTTTTTTGTAGCGTGAATTACCCATAAATCTTCTAAATGCCTTGCATCTGATCTTGTATATATAAACTTTTTAGAATCGTGAGACCAATGACCATAAATACTTTGTTTTTCTTTTTCTTGCTTCTTCTTCTCTTTATCTGTTTTGCCATAAGTATTTCCTCCAAAACTAAAATTTCTTGCACCATCTTTGGTCCACTGGTTTTCTACAATAGTGGAATCTTTTTCGTCCTTTACAGCCTTTAAGAAATTTGCTTTATCCATCCAATACAAATTGTAATGCTTAGAATACAAAACGATTGAACTATCAAGTGCTATATTTGCCCATTTTTTCCAAGGCTCTTTTTTCTTCTTTTCTGTATCTAAAATTGTTAATCCTGTTCCACCCAATCTATATTCTAAATGATAGACTTTCTTCTCCATTTTTGGAACTTTATTATTCTTTTCTTTTTCTATTTCTTTCTTTTCTTTTTTATCATTTTCTTCCTCCTTTACTGGTACTTCTTCATTTGAAGTCACATAGAAACGGATGGCTTTTTCATCTTTAGTAAATGTAAAACTGAATCTAGGTAAATGTTTTGCTTCATATGAATCTTTTGTAATTTCAGACAACCATTTTGCCATTTTAATATTATCGAACAATAAATTTCGGGTCTTATTATCAGCATCTACAATGTAATATTTAGAGCCTTCTTGAGATGTTTTGTATTGATACCAAAATCGGTTTCCTTTTTGTAACCAATTTGGTCTAACTGAAGTAGAATGCACCATTTTTGCCATTTTAGTTGGAGAAAATCTTGATGCTTGCCTGTAATTTGGTTTTGGAATTTCTTGAGCTTTTATTGATAAAAAAATGAATAATAAAAGTGAGGTAAGTAAAGTTTTTTTCATTGTGTGTTTTTAAATAATCCTCTAAAATAATTTAAATGAAATTACATCACAAAATTTGGGCATTAGTTTAACAAATCATTAATTCAAATTACGCTTTTCTATAAAGAAACGTTTTAACAATTGCGCACATTCGTTTTCTAAAATTCCAGAAACAACTTTTGTTTTCGGATGCAATGTGGTATTTAAACCAACAAAACCTCTATCTGGATCTGATGCACCGTAGACAATTTTATCAATTTGTGTCCAATAGCTAGCACCTGCGCACATTTGGCAAGGCTCTAAAGTCACATACATTGTACAACCTTTAAGATACTTTCCTCCTAAAAAATCTGACGCAGCTGTATATGCTTGCATTTCTGCATGTGCAGTTACATCATTTAGCGTTTCTGTTAAATTATGAGCTCTTGCAATTATCTTATCCTTTAAAACGATTATTGCTCCAACTGGAACCTCTCCTTTATCAAAAGCGATTTCAGCTTCCTGCAAAGCTCTTTTCATAAAATAAGTATCGTTAAATATTTGTATCATTTTTAAAAATATAAAATCAATATTACAAAAAGTTAAATTGTATTTTTGTGTTAGCATGAAAAATTTGTTAAATAACATATCAAATCCAACAGATTTAAGGCAATTAAATCTTGATCAACTACCTTTACTTGCAAAAGAATTACGTGAGTTTATAATTGATATTGTTTCCACAAAAGAAGGGCATCTTGGAGCTAGTTTAGGCGTTGTAGAGTTAACTATCGCTCTACATTACGCTTTTGATACTCCAAATGATTTATTGGTCTGGGATGTTGGTCATCAAGCTTATGGTCATAAAATTTTAACGGGTAGAAAAGATATTTTCCACACCAATAGACAATTTGGAGGAATTTCTGGTTTTCCATCAAGAAAAGAGAGTATTTATGATGCTTTTGGAGTTGGTCATTCTTCAACATCAATTTCTGCGGCTTTAGGAATGGCAATTGCATCTAACTTAAAAGGTAATTATAAAAAACACCATATTGCTGTTATTGGTGATGCCTCTATTGCAAGTGGAATGGCTTTTGAAGCTCTAAACCATGCGGGAGTTTCTAAAGCAAACTTACTCATCATATTAAATGACAATGCTATTGGAATTGATCCTTCTGTTGGTGCTTTAAAAGAATATTTAACTAAAGTTAAAAATAACAAAAGACTTGCTGCTCAAAACAATATTATAAAAGCTTTAAACTTTGATTATTCAGGACCAATTGACGGCCACAATTTACCTAAAATTTTATCTGAACTAGAACGTTTAAAAAAAATAAAAGGACCTAAATTTTTACACTTAATTACCACAAAAGGTAAAGGTTTACAAAAAGCAGAAGAAGATCAAGTAACCTATCATGCACCTGGAAAGTTTGATAAAGTTTCTGGAGAAAGAAAGAAAAATTCAGGAAATCCATTTACAAAATATCAAGATGTTTTTGGAAAAACTATAGTTGAATTAGCTGCAAAAAATGATAAAATTGTTGCTATTACTCCAGCTATGTTAACAGGAAGTTCATTAAAATTAATGATGGAAAAATTTCCAAAAAGAACTTTTGATGTAGGTATTGCAGAGCAACACGCAGTTACCTTAGCTGCAGGAATGGCTACTGAAGGTTTAATTCCTTTTTGTAATATTTATTCTACTTTTTTACAACGTGCTTACGATCAAGTAATTCATGATGTTGCATTACAAAATCTACCTGTAATTTTCTGTATAGATAGAGCTGGATTAGTAGGTTCAGATGGTGCCACACATCATGGAGTTTTTGATATTGCTTATTTAAGATGTATACCAAATCTAATTATTTTTGCTCCTAGAAATGAAATAGAATTACGCAATATTTTATACACTGCACAATTAGGCTTAAAAAACCCTATTGCTATTCGTTATCCCAGAGGCTATGGAAAACTATTAAATTGGAGTAAATCTTTTAAAAAGATTGAAATAGGAAAAGGAGAATTATTAAAAGAAGGGAAAGACTTAGCAATATTATCTATAGGTTCCATTGCCATAAATGTAACTGAGTCTATAAAGAATATGAAAGGAGTTGCTCATTATGATATGCGTTTTGCTAAACCATTGGATACTAAACTTCTTGATATAATTTTTTTATGTTTTGATAAAATAATAACTATTGAAGATGGAGTTGTTGCTGGTGGTTTTGGTTCTGCAATTGCAGAATATTCCATTTTGAAATCTTTCAAAGGAGATATTAAAACTTTTGGCATAAAGGATAGTTTTGTTGAGCATGGCTCAGTAAATCAGTTACAAAAAAGGAATAATATTGATATAGAATCAATATTTAGGTTAATAAAAAACAATTAAAAAAGCCGCTCAAAACGGCCTTTTTAATTACTATTCATTGGAACATCATTCATATTGCTTTCTTTTCTGATTAAATTAAACTTTACGAACTTCTCTCTTTTTTTATGCTCATATAAAATTATTATTTCTGAATCTTTAAGGGTAAAGGGTATTTTATTAATTACTGAATTATCTAAAGTAATATTTAATTCAACTTTAGAATAGCCCATAGATTTCTTATATTTTATGAATTTATTCCAAAAATAAAAACCTTTTATATTTATATTCTTTTCTTTGAAATTATTCAGAAACATAGTTCCTATTACTGTTGAATTCCCTTCGAATATTGCTGGAGGAATAATTTCATAGAAACCTGCATTTAATTTTATGAGTGAAGCTGTTTCTATTTCAATTTTTTTTGATTTACAATTTGAAATAAGAAAAATAAAAAAACATAGAAACAACCTTTTTGTCATTTTCTATTCTTTAATGAATTTTTTAACAACTTTTCTATTTTTATTTTTAAAATCAATAATATAGACTCCTTTTTTTAATTTTGAAACATTTATTGAGTTATTTATTAGTTTGCCATTTAAAACTTTGGCTCCTCTTATATCATAAATTACAAAATTTGTGTTATCTAAAATGATATCATTTGATTTAACTTTTAATAAACGCTGAACTGGATTTGGATATATTGTTAATTTAATTTCTTCGAACTTAAATTCGTCGATCGATAAGGTTGAATTTAAAGTAGTTTCATACATCCCATTTCCGTGAGTACCGACTAAAAGCTTATTATCTGAAGGCCTATAGACTAATTGACTTACTAAAGCTAAACCAATTGTATTTTGTCCTTCAATTATCCAATCAGAATTTATCGGATCTATTGTTTTATATAACCCTCGTGCCGTTCCAACAAAATATTGTGTTTGCCCATTAACCTCCGCAATTGCCACTGATCTGATTGAATAACTTTCTAAATTTCTTTCAACTAATGTCCATGTGGGGTTATCATCTGTTGCGTTCTCAGATAAAAATATATTTTTTATCCCATAGTTTGAATAAACAACTAAAACAACATCTGGATTTGTAGGATGAACACTGATTCCACTAACAATTGTATTTGGATTTTTTGATGCATCTATTGGAGTAATATTTACTGCATTAGAAGCATTTGTTTCATTCTGTGGATCTTTCAATCTAAAAATTCCACCACTATTTCCACCTATAAATAAAAAACTATTATTAGAATCATATTCTCCTCTTGTTGTAGCAAGTGTTCTTATCAACTCTGATGTAGGAAGTGAATTTGTATTTGTCCAATTATTAGATGTAACATTAATAGCATCGTTTGTTATATACAAATTTGAATTACCAGCATAATAAAGTGCATTTGTATTATCAGGGTCAAGATGAAAATAAGTAACAAATTGACTTGAAGAGCCATTTGGTGTAATTTCGCTGTAACCCGAAGTCCTTCTGTAAATAGGTCCTTGCTGTGTGCTTAAATACAATAGAGGCAAAGGTGATGAATTTTGAGGACCACCAACTGCAACTCCAGCGCCGTCTCCACCTGCTATTCTTTGCATAAAGGAACTGTCGGCAAAACCAGCTTGCATCCCCCCTAAGGTAGTTCCATTATCCTGTGCTCCTCCAATAACTATATCTGAGTTATTTGCAGGATCTAAAGCAATGTGGTAATATTGGTAAGTTTGATAAAAATTATTCAAATTCGTCCAAATTCTAAATTCATTATTTTCAAGTTCAAGTTTATGAACTCCACCATCTGTGCCTGAATACATAATATTTGGACTAATATTATCGAATGTAAAAAAATGAACATCTGGATGATGTTCAACTCCTCCTCTGTCATAAATTGAATAACCTTGATTATTTAGATAACCTCCAATTCTAGAAAACATATTATCATCTAATATATTTTTTATTTCGTATGCATTTGTTCCTCCTATAAAAAGATGGTTTTCATCATCTGGTTTAACAGATACTACTAAATCATATCCTCCTTGTATTGCAAAAGGATCATTACCCGATAAATCTCTCCCCGGTTCATCTGGAAGTTTTGAAGAAAAATCAGTCCATGTTGTATTAGAGTGATCATATTTCCATAAATCTGCTTCGACACCATTTTGACCATTATTGTATAAAGCGTAAATAATATTATCATTAGAAGGAGCAATACCTAAAACTATTCTGCCATTCGCCCTCCATCCAGTTGGTGAATCTGAACTAGCAATTTTATTCCATGACCCAACACCATTTACTGAAGTAGAAACACCACTAAATTTGGTATTTCCTTCGATAGCTACAAAAACCCTCCCAGTGCTTGTTACACAAACATCCGTCCATAAATTATCTATTCCAATAGAAGACTCCATCTCAGTATAAAATTGAGAACCGTCATATCTGTATACTTTCCCAATAGTTGCTATAAATACATCTCCATTTATAGGACTAACAACAATTCTATTTACATAATCAAAGGGTGAATCGTACAATGTGAAATTTGACGAGGTAAAGGGGATTAAAGACCATGTTTCTCCACTGTCAGTTGACTTCCAAACCCCTTTCCCTCTAAAGGCAGAACCTAATGAAGCTGAATTACCAGATCTTTCTCCTGTGCCATAATACCATATGTTTTGAAAACCAGGACGCGGATCTTGGGATATAGTGGTTACATTGTGTATTTCATTATTACTCGAAACTTTCATCCAACTACCACCACCATTAATAGTTTTAAAAACTCCACTACTAACACCACCTGCTAAAAGTGTATTACCGGATGAATCTGAAAGATCAACAGCAATACTTCTGGTTCTTCCTCCTAAATTTGAAGGACCTCTAGAAATATAACTATTGGAGTTTGATTTTCTTAAAATTTGTTTTTGGGAAAAAGCCTCCTCTAATTCCATTTTTTTTTCATCCATAGGAATTTCCTCTGTAATAGGATTAGCTTGAAATAGAAACTCATGTTGCTCTCTTTCTTTAATATTAAGCATTTTTTCATTAATAGATTTTTTAAATTTCTGTTCTTTGAATTCTAAAATATTTAATGATTGAGATTCTGTAGTATTTTTAATTATTTTGAAATATGAAATAATTATTAAAACCATTATGCCAATAAAAATGGTGATTTTTTTGTTCATTTTATAGTGT
>Ga0206127_1000360_pt1 | contig 57709 bp, 96 predicted proteins | sample Helgoland_Spring_6_FD_148646 | JGI IMG/M metagenome (GOLD analysis project Ga0206127, IMG submission 148646) | Pelagic subsurface seawater microbial communities from Kabeltonne, Helgoland, North Sea - Helgoland_Spring_Bloom_20160419_1 | ecosystem: Environmental > Aquatic > Marine > Epipelagic ...
TAATGCTATACATATATAACTATCTAATCATAGTCGACTATATAAGTATATACCAATCGATGTGGAGATCCGTGTACGATCTATGAAGGTGTCCCAACCTTTTCTTCGCATATACACGCATCGATGGACAGTACCGCGCATGGGATATACAACGCATATATACGGCGGTATGCATATGGACTTAATATATAATATAATATCCAGTACGGTTATAGGGATATTCACCGTGGTAAGCATCATGGTGTAAGTACATTATATTAAGGTTGTAAGTACGGTGGTAAGCATTATTACTTCTGGCATTGGTATAGCCTATTTATTTACCACGTATAGAGTAGTCATGGTCAATGTACGACCCCCACTTTGCGTTACCAAATATTACCGCATGTTTATTTGTGTTTCGTTATGAACACCACGGGCCTTGCAGTATCCCCATGTGTCATTAAATGTTATTGTTAAATATTCATGGTTAACTGAATGTTCACGTGTGCACATTGCATTATCCTCATTGTTCACCACGTGTTCATATATACTTTAAGGTAAGTCGAAAATTGCTTGGGCGAGCCATCAAGGGGTTAACACCCGCCTCAAATCACTTCACATACCATCGACTAAAAAGGTCACATATCGATATATTTTCATATCAATAGTGACCAATCTACATATCTTTGGACATACGTACATTTAAATTTCCATACGTTGCCAATTATTGTTTAATGTTGTTGATTTACATGCGCTTTAAACGGTGTATTATGCGATTTAAACGCGTCGCTCTTGAACCAAGTACACGTTATTGAATAATATCCAGCGCTACTAAAACGCGTACAATTAACGTTTCATACCCTTAATGAACCGTGGTTGCTTACTTTGTTTAGCATGTTGTTTTTGATTAGGTGTTGGCGTTGACGTTAACTTACCTTTACCTTTTAACCATTCCTTTAACGTTTGAATGTTACTTCTCATTGAATTTCTACTCATAACTAATTTATTTAGACCAATTTGTTTCTACTCGTTCTTCTTGTGGAACAATATGTTCCAACATATTTAACCAATCGTATACTCGAATTTCCCACGATTGTAATTTAACCCATTTTTTAGCGTTCATTGTCTTACGATACCATTCATAGTGATATTGCTTATCATCATGACATGATCCCATATTTCTATTCATCGCCGTTATTGTTTTATTCTGGATATCTCCTCTAACTACATCTTCCATACCTTTCAATCCATATGCCTCAATAGACTCTAAATCTATTATATTAGCAAACGGTGTAATCAAGCTGTTCAAATTACCTGTGTTCGTTGATAGCATCTTAACTCCACCTACCATCATCTCTAAAGCGCTAATACAAAATGTCTCTGGATATACACTTGGATACAACCAATATTCTGCCTTAGATATCTCTGCATATAGCTTCTTAGGCGATAAGGCTCCTAACCACTTAATACCATCCATCTCCGGAACATTATAACCCCATTTTTCACTATAAGGTGGAGTACAAATATGCAATGTTAAATTTGGATTGTTAGCCCTAAGTGTTGGGAACATTTCCAATAATGCATCCAATCCTCTATCTGTTGCACTCGAATATATGATTCTATCCTTAACCTTCTCATCATTAACATCATCCCAATCGTTTAAATCGATTGCATTGCTCATAACGTGTATATACGTATTAGGATCTATGTTGTTGTGTGTGAAAGAGCTTGAATATTCTCTTTTGATATACTCACGTTGCCACCCACTTACACATACAATTCCATTCATCATTTTACTACCAAGTATTTCACGTGCGTTATTCATTTTATTGCCCTTAAAGAAATCATGGAAATCCGTGTTGTGCATCCAAAATAAAGACTTATTATATGTAATACATGCTTCTTGTAATGCTTCAATATAATGAATGTAATTAACACCTATTGCTATATCAAAGTGAGTGAATGCTATACTATTAGATCCACGTTCATTGCCTTTGTTTAATATCGCTTCATAGTCTATATATGTTACTTTATTCATATAACAACCTTCTACATTACCTGTTACAATAACCTTATGACCTTCTTTAGCTAAATACTCTGCTAACTTAATAACACAATATTCACTACCACCTATGCCTTTAGTTTCCCAAGTTTGTTTGTTCCACTTGTCTTTACTATAACCTGTGTAGAATATTATCTTCATTGTTTAATCATTTCTATATATTGTTTATCTCTTACTAATTTAGATTCACCTGTTGCTATAAATCCTAATTCCAAATATAATTGTTTAGCATGGTTGTCTTCAAATACCCATAATCGCCATTTATCCTTTGTTGGTAATATTTGTTCATATGCTTGTCTTGCTATACCTTGCCTTCTAAAATCTGGATGTATGTCTATTCCAACTGTATCATCTTTAATTCTAATGTAACCTATGTTTTGATTATCATTATAACTAATCATTTTCCATTGTGGTTTTGTTTTATTAAACCAATCCTCACATTCTGATAAATGAAATATTGAGTTATCTTCTAACATATCTCGAGTTGATTTATGACTTCTTATGTGTAATAAATCAGTTAAATCATTTACCGTTATATCTTTTAATGTTACCAATTATGTTTTTCTATTGTCATCGATCCTTCTTTAGCAGCTAATAATTCTGTTTGCCATAAATTAATTGCTATAGCATATCTTATCCCACGAGTTACTTCTGTTACTCTATGTTTGTGATTACCTGCATCAAATATTACTAACCTATTATAAACTGGTTGTATACGTTCTGGTTCATTGTCTTCACCTTTACTAAATATCTCTAAATAACCACCATCTATATCCATTGGTTTTGGATAATATACTGTTCCAATTACTGGTCTAATTATTTCACCACCTTCTTGACCACCTGTTCTAGCCCAATGTAATTCATCTTTATCATAATGTGGCCCTAAATCTTTATTTGCTTGATCTGGTCCATAAATTCCTGTCCAATATTCAAACCCAACTAAATTACTAATGCCTGGAACACTATTACTTGCCCATATATTTTTAATTAAATGTTGTTTTTTAGTTATTGGTTCATTATTCCACCAACCATCCCACCACATGAAATTTCCATTTGGTCCAAAAAATGTTTCATCAGTAGATATTATATCTAAAAATACTTGGTCTTGTATAAAATCGTCTATTACTATCATAATTATTTAATATATTTCACTATTACCTTTAATAAAACTAACTACTACATATCTAGTACCCTCAGTAACTGGTCTAGCTCCGTGTTTATGAGTTATATTTCCTGGATGTAATGTCATTACACCTATTTCTTTCGGATTAACATTACATTTATATTTATCAAAATATGTACCTCCACCTTTAAATTCACCTGGGTTCAAATTAACTAAAGTTGTTATATGACTATGATCATGATGTAATCCTAAGTGTGCTTGTTCCTCTGGTTTGTATCTAATAATAAATGATTCATCCTGTAATTCATCCCATGATTTACCATCTAATTTAAATTTATAAATGGCTAATGGTCTAACAAATTGATTAATTACTCTATTATAAATACCTTGCATGCCTAATACTTCAAGTAAATTATCTGTTGTAGGATAAAATTCATGTCTATCATTTGTCCAATTAAATTGTTCACCTAATTCAATTAACTCATCACAAAATGCTTTTGTAAAAAATGGAAATGTATAAACATGAGTACATGGTTCATCTATTACTAAATCATATTCCTCATTTCTAATCTGAGGTGAAATATATTTGTTACACCATTCATCCCAATTATCTACATTTAATATATTAGGATTAAAATCTGCTTTAACTTGTTTAACTTGATCACTTGGTGGTATAACAATTTCGTGTACTGGGTTTGCTTGTTTACTTTTTACCTCTTTAACATGATCAGGAGTATATTCAGTTAATGAATCTGAAGCATAATTACTTGATTGGTTAATATAGTTTTTAGGTAAAGCATATTGCTTAAACCCATTGTGGAAACATTTATTTGCATCTTCTCTATCATGAACACCAGCTATAGCAGGTAAAAATTCATCCCAAGGTATCATGTTAGTTAAATAATTAGAATCAAGTATTTCCTTCATACCTTTTCTAGATAATACATAAGCATGAGCATTAAATGAATATGATGTTTGAATTAATCCTTCATTTACTTTAACATCTTTTTCAGGATGGAGAGCATTACGACCTAAATAACACATACTCCAATCATCAAGTAAATGATTTAATTCCCATTCAGGAAATTTTTCACCATTACCATAAAAATCTTCCTCTAATATTAATATATTTTCAAACCCTTCATTATAGGCATTTTCAATAGTTGAATAATGTGATAAACCACATCCAATTTCACCTGGAGTTAAATCTCTACTCCACCAATTATTTTGAGGTAATTTTGGATCATTTTTTAATTTCCACCATTTAGCTTGGTTATATTTTTTATATGGTGGTTCTATATTACCGTTTTGTAAATCCCAACCATTAATTGCTGGTACAACATAAAATGGTGTATCAGTTTTCATTTTTAAGTCTTTAATTTTAACAGATATATCATGAGGTTCTGTTATTAAGCTTATAACGTATATAAAATCTATTGTCATTGTGTTGTATTATGTATGTTTAATATACTAATTTTAAATTAAGTATCCTAGTTGTTTTATAAAATGAGTGCTCCAAGCAAATAAACCATTTAAGTTTAATAATACTAAATTCCATTGTTTCCTAGATGCAGTTTGTATCATTACACATATAAAACCAATTATAAATAATTTAGGTTCTAATGTCCACTGTCCTGCTATTAAAAATGCTGCACCAAAATATCCTACACGTGAAGCAAATTTTTGATATGATGTTAGTTTATTAGTATAAGCTAGCATCTTAAGCATTTTAAATTTAATTGATTTTTGTTTTAGTCTCATTTATTCTAATTCAAAGTTTATATCTATATCATTTATATCATCAATAATTGGATAATAAGTATTTGATAAACGCTGATCTTCCATTAAGCATTTTTTACATATATGCTTTCGAGTTATAGTTGTTATTAATTCATCATAAAAAACTAATTCTTCCTCAAATTGAGAACCTAAATTAACTTTACTCCAATCAGCATTATTACCCCAAATATCATTTCTATGCACATCATTTATAATTGCATGTCTATCAATCTTCTTTTCCAACCATTCTAATAATGGTGATTTAGCAGCAAATACTACAGGCATATCTGTAGGTAGTGTGCACCACGAACAATTATTCTTCATACCAACCCTCATTTAAAGCATAGTCTTTGTCAATAAAATAACCAAAACTTAACAATACTCTGGGTTTGTCTTTTTCAACTTTTGTAGTATAATGATCATGTATTCCAGCTAAACATCTCCATACTTCATTTTCTTTAACCTTATACTCAATTTTATCTATTACTGGATTACCTCCTTTTAATGGTTTAGATATTAACACATTAAATCTAGTATGTATTACATCTCCTAAGTAATCATATGGTAAATCTTCATTTAGTGATTCATCTGGTCCTTCAACATTAAAATTAGCATCACTATGTTCATGTACTTGATGACCCTTTTGTGAATGACAAATTAAATAGCCATAATTAGGTTCAATTTGAGTACTCATAGGCAAGTCAAATTGTTTCATTATAACATCTCCTATTTCCATTAATTCTGAATATGGGAAGTTTGCTTCTAATAATTCGTCATCAGGCATATGTAAATAATCCCTAGCAACAACATGACCTCCATGTTCAGGTTCCTCTGTAATGTATTTTTTTCTATTGTCTTCATTTAAGATCCAATCTAATAAAGGTTGTGTTAATTTTTTGTCTAATATAAATTTAGTTTTCATAATTTGTTATTTATTAGTTCCTTCTCTTCCATTATATAACCAATAAGGGTTTTTATAGTCAATATCATAATCAAGTGATTTTATAAATGGAATTTTAGCTGTAAAATTTCCACTACATGATATTCTATCTACATTTGAACCATTTCTAGGTGTAAAGTGCAATATATCTCTACTAAAAATATATAAATGCCCTGCTGTTGAATTTATTTCATATAATATTCTATTCCTATCTAGGTTAGTTATAAATACTAAATTACCAGCGTTTTCAGGCATGTGAGGATAATATACAAATGATAACCCAGGTGAGTTTTCTTCTTCATGATTGTGAATCATAGTTTGTTCACCTGGTGGAACAATATGACCCCATATTTCACCTATTGAAAATGTATTAGAACCAAATATTGAGTCTACTACTTCTTGAGTAGCGTATTCCATCATTTCTAAGGATTCGTTTGATAAAGGTGTATCCTCATAAAATGTATGCTGTACATCAACTTCGCTTTGATTAGGTCTATCTTTACCAGTTGAATCTTTGGGGTTATTTCTTTGATCAATAATATCTTTTATTAAAGCATCATTGTCAACTTCTAATTTGTGTTGGGAATAATAAATCCCATTTATTAATTTAAACATCTATAACTGCGTCTTCTATAGTTTTACATAAATATATTCTATCATTCTGTCTTACTGCTCTATCACATCCTAAATATTCAACCCACATACCAATTAATTTTTGATTCATTTTATTACTATTTTTATCTGTAACAAAATAAGCAGGATTAAAATCTCTTACTACTTGTAGTAAGTCATCATTTATTTTTATTAAATTGTACTGATTGTTCATCTAATAATTGTTGTAACTGTTGTATTTCCATTTTAACCTTTACTGGTTGTGGTGAAACCCCTTTTAATAAAATTATTTTGTTTCTAATCTCTTTTATAGTCATCTTCTATTCTTATTATATCGTCCTCACCAAAGTAAGTCCCTGTTTGTACTTCAATAAATATTACTTCCTCATCCGTTTCGTTCCAAGCCCTATGCTTAGCTCCTAAAGGAATTGTTATTGACTCGCCAGGTGATCTAAATACTTTTTCATCATCTAATACAATTGTTAAATTTCCTGATACTATTGTCCAATTTTCTTTACGTTTATCATGATATTGGTATGATAATCTTTGACCTGGGTTTACTTTTATTTGTTTTACTTTACAATCATTATTATCAAGTAATACTGTGTATTCACCCCAAGGTCTTATTGCAAATTTATCAAATCCAAATGTGTTACTCATATTAAAATCCTAAATGTTTATCTCTACAAAATTCTAAATCAAATATTGTTGTTCTTGGGTCTAAATCTTTAATATTAAATGGATGTTCCCAACAATCTAAAGTTCTCCAACCTGGACCCCATTTTTTAAATAAATATTCAAAGTTTTTTTCATTTGAATAATTTAATCCATCCATCATTTCTTGACTATACTTTTTAGTATTCATTCCAGTCTCATAATATTCAGTACCTTCACCGTGATAATAATCGCGTTCTAAATTCCATACACGTTTCACTGGATTATTTTGTAAACGCATTATATAATCGCTATCCTCGCCGTAACATGGGTATAAATTTTCATCAAATAAACCATGACTTTGAACAACCCAATCTTTAATTAAAAATAAATCAAATGAACCTATTTTAAAATCACCTTCATTACCATGAACTAAACCTACAGTATCATCTTGAGCTGCATCATGCATTTCCTCTAAAAACCCTTCACTAAAACTAACATCATGGTTAGCTATAATCCAATAAGGCTCATTCATGTATGTTTTAATAATCATATTCCAACCAGCAGCACAACCAATATTATAAGGCATAGTTGCTAATTTAAAATTTTTAATAAACGGATGAGGTTTACTAATCATAGCATTGATATCATCATCTAATTCACCTTTGCCATTGTTATTAATTATTAAATAATTTTCTACTGGGTAGTCAACTGAATCAATTTGACGTTGTAACCATTTAGGCCCATTTAAAATTAGTACTCCTAATACAGGTATTGGTTTTTTACTCATGGTTATTTGGTATAATATCTTTATTTTGTTTTATCGTTTGAACTGTAATTAAATCTTTTAATTTTGTTGTTGACCAACCATGAGCTCTAGATGTGTAAACAATCTTTGGAGGTAAATCATCACCTGTAAATGGTTTACCAATATAATCTTCACCTAATATTCTAACATCAGGTTGAAAGTATTCAATTAAATCACGTAATTCCTCCTCAGTTTGATAAACAAATACTTCATCAATATAATGAATAGCCATTAATGCTCTATATCTTTCATATAAAGGTATTACTGGTTTGTATTTACTTTTTCTATGTAATGAAGGATCTTTTTGTAAAAATACAATAAAATGATCACAATGTTTTTTAGCATCCTCGAATGTATAAATGTATCCTGGATGTAGTAAATCAAAATTACCAGCTGTAAATCCTACTATTTTGTTTTCCATAACGCTTGAATTGCAATTAATACGGCACATAAAACTAAACTTACTAATGTTTTATTATTAATACCTTCTTTAAAAAAATAACTAACTAAAATGGAATATATTATCATTCCAATACTAAATCCTATAAATCGAGTTGGCCATAATAAACCATTAAACCCTTGAACTGTATATTTAGTTCCCCAAATATACAAAAATGATATTGGTAAACCACACAATGCAACTATAACTTCATTTCTTTGAAACCATTCCCATTTAAATTGTCCATTTAATTGAAAAAATACAAATAAATGTCCAATCGCAAACCACATCATACCCATTAATAATTTTTCTACCTGCATACTAATGTTTTTGATTATTATAAATTTCTTTAGCTGTATCTCCATAACCATAATCAATGATTATAGCTACAAATCCTATTCTAAGCATACAGCTAGTCCAAGGAGCTTCTTCACTCCAATCCCAAAAATCCCAGCTAATACCTAACACAAAACCATCATGAGGCCACTTAAAATTAACTGAAAATCCAAACCAATTATTCATTATAACATTAAATTTTTATTTTCTAAAAACATCCAAAAACGTTCAAGCCATAATTCAACTTTAACATCTTCTATTTTATCTTTTGCTCCATAACCATCAATACGTTTGTTAGCTACAAATGCAATTCCCATATCACAATAATCTCTTGCTTTATCTTTATCACCTTGTTTGTAATGTTCTTTTGCTTTAGTAAAGCAATGATGCAAAACCTGTTTTTCTATAACCATTATTTATTTTTTAAATTATTTAATAAAATATTCCCATATTAAAGCAAATGAAGATGCTACTACAAATGTAATAAAAGAATAATACATTACTTTCATAGTTCTATCTACCTTTTCAGGACTTCTACCTTGATTTGATCTGTATTGTCTTGTTTTAGGTTGTAATTCTTGATTTTGAAACTTTTCTAACAACCAACTTGATGATTGTACTTTTTTCCCTAATCCCCAAACTACATCTACTTCCATTGAATTACAATAATCAACTTCAGGTACGTTGCTTAATTTTTTAACTCTGTCTCCACCATTACCAAACGCCATGCTAATATTTTTACCTTTATATCTAAACTTACGTCTATACTGAAGGATTGCTTCATAAATACCATCACATACTGTTTCATCATCACCACCTCTAGGATTACATACAATAACATTAGATACATTTTTGATTCTAGACATAATATATTTACGTTCGTCTTCTTTCATAAATGCTTGGCCTTTTTTATTTCTAAGCCATTTATCATTGTTTAATATAACCCATACCTCATTACCTAACTTAGAAGCTTCTTCTATCATTTCAAGATGCCCCTTATGTACAGGATCAAAACCACCACTTACTAATATAACTTTATACTTCTTTTTCATACTATTGATTATAACTTTCTGCCCTTAAATTGTTTTGTTGTTCTTGAAAGTATTGTTTTGCTTCATGATATTTTTTATTGTCAATATCACCTACTTGGTCATTTATTGCTTTTAATAAACCTTCAATGTTTAATAATTCATCTTTAAAACCTTGCATATCAGTGTTTTGTTCATTTGATTGTAACCAATTTTGAACATAACCTAGGTTTTGGTTTACTTGACTTTTAGCAAATTCTCTCATTGCTAATTCTACAAATTGACCATAGTGAATTTTCTTATTCATGTAATCTATGTAATGATTAGTTGTTGCTATCATCAAATCAATTTCCCTTTGAATACTTAATTGTGCCATAATTTAATTTATTTATTGTTTACTATAATGTACGAAATTATATTTAATATTCCTAATAATTATTAGTAGTATTTTCAATTTTATCCATTTGAACATCATTAACTAATGAGTCAAGTTTTAACTTAGCACCCTTAATATTTTCTTCTTCTATGTCTAAAACTATATACATTAATCTGGTGTACAACGCTTCTTTTATTTCTTGATCCATTATGATAATGTTTTAATTAATTGGTTAATATCTTCTCTCGATTGCCATCCTTTAGCATCTCCTAAAAATTCCCCATCAGCATCAATAGCCATTACTTCAAATGAAGAAACATCTTTAGCATTATTAACTGCTGATCTAGCACCACCTTTAGATGTACTGTACATTCCACTACCTGCTACTACAGATAATTCAATACCACTATCTAACATTAATAATCCTTGAATGTGTCCTTTACCTAATCTGTGTTGTTTAAAAGTAATATCTTTAAATGTTTTCATAACCTTAATTGTTTTTGTACTTATTAATATACCGTGAATATACGAAAAAAAAATGCGGTAACCAAATGGATACCGCATTACTTTTAATTTATTTTAATATTTTTTATTTGAATCTATTAAAATGTTCTTTAAGCGATTCCATTTCACTTATGTTCTTTTCCTTTTTCATATTATCAACATAATCAGATGAACTTGTTTCATTAACTGATTCGTATTCTTTAAAATCAGCTACTACTTCGTCTTTATCATAAGCATCTACTTCACCACTAAATAAATCATCTTTATGTGTTCTAATATAATCTAAAGCTTCATCAGTGCCAACTGATAATTCGTCTCTAAGGATGTCAATTACATTTCTCATAGCCATTTTTCTATCATGATTAGAAGCTCTAACATTATACATTTTACCATCATCACCCATTTTAGTAATTCCTGGTTCAGTTGGGATTGGATCTGCTTCAGATATTTCATCAGCAAAATCTTCTACATCACCGTTTTCAGTATACATAGGTTTTGGGTTTGCTATTTCTTTATCTTCCTGGTTGTCTTCATTATCATTTGATGATGTTTCACCTCCATAATTTGTACCTTTAGCACTTGGACTTGATACTTTATCAACATTAACAACATCATTTTCAGGATCTTGATCAGTCACACCATAAGACTCTTCCATACCAGCTAATCTATCACCTTGCCTTTGATACCCAGCTAATTCAGCATGCATTTCATTATTTAAGTGATTAATTATATCTTCAGGAAAGAAATTATCTTCTTCTAATAAATCTGAATATATATCCATAAACGCATCTATAAATTTAGCTTTCATAGATCTGTCTAAAAAACTTTCAATACGTTCAGCTACGTCTCTATCAATTCTAGCTTCACTCATATCCCTAGCAGCTTTTTTATACTTAGTAGCATCACTACCATCTGTATCAGGTTTTTCATTACCTTTTCTATCAATACCCATTACTTCTTTTTTCATTGCTTTTTCTTTAGCCATCATAGCAAAGATTTTTTCCAATTTAAGTTGGTCATCACTAGTTAATTTATCAAAGCGTGCTTTTTCATCTGAAGACATTTCTTCAAATAGGTCTGTTAAGTTTAATGCCATTTTTTATTTTTTAGGTTTACGTCCTTGTCTTTTTTTACCTTTAGCTGCTTGAGCTACGTCACCTACCTGGTTACCTAATTCTTTAGCTGCTACAACAACGTCTTTTAATTCTTCTTTAATGTTTTTAGCTCTACGTTTTACTTCTTTAGCATGTGCCTTTACATCTTCAATTGTATCTTCTATCTCATCTGGAATGTAATCTCCATCTCTGTCATTGATTTTACCTTTCTTGTAAAACCCAAAATAATATACTGCTACTGCAGCTACTACTAATACTAAAATAACTAATAATTTAACCATGATCGTCTATTTTTAAATGTTTATTATAAATATATAACTTTAATTCAAATTATACTTCTGTTTATACTTATCAATAAATGACTTACCAGTACCTATTTCAAGCCATTCTGCTATTGCTGGAATGCCTGGAATCTTTTTAGCTGATAAGACATAATCAATATTTTTGTTAATTACCTTCATTTTTGTTTTAGCATTTGAACGATTAGATGTTTTAAATACTATTACTGTAGGCATGTTTCTAACATACATACGTTGATCAATTGTAGGTTTAGCTTGTTTTTCACCAGCTTTATATTTGTTTTCTACTTTCCAACACCCATTAGCTGATTTGCTTCTATCAAAGTACCATATTTGGTCTTCAGTTTCCTGAATCCATTTATCTAATACTACAGCTGGTTGTTCACTTGGTCTACCTCGTCTTTCTACCATTTTGTTTACCTCTTTTAGTTTTATATTCATTAATTGGCATGCTTATTGTGGAATGTAATCCACTATTGTCCCGTTTTTCTGCTACTATTTGTCTATATAGTGGGGATTCTAATTCACATCCATTATATCTTCTCATGCTTCATATGCTTTAGGTGATGGTAAACCAGAATAAGCGCAACTAGTATTACCATAATGTTTACTTAATAATTTAATTTTAACTTCCTCACTAATCTCATTAGTTTGGTATAACTGTTCTATTAACTCTACCATTTTTTACAAGCTTTAAGTGGTACTTGACATAATGTACCTTTATTTTTAATTAATGGGTTACCATTTGGTCTAAATCCAAATACAATTTTAACTTGATCTTCATATATTCTAATTCGATCACCTACTTTTATTTCAGACATATATCTAATGTTTTATTTAAATTAATTACATCTCTAATGTTAGCACACTTTTCATATTCTTCTGTTGATTCAAAATAATCAAGTAAATCCATAGCTATTTCTAATTCAGTTGCTTCTGGATCTGGAATTACTACCATGTCTTCTATTTCATCACTATCGCTTGGGATAATTTGTTCATCTATTCCCATAATCATATTATAACTTACATTCATTGCTCGGTCAAATAATTCTAGTTCTTTCATATTAAAATGGTAATGGTTCGTCCTTTTTTTCTTTAGGAATAAATGTTGGATCATCCAATTTACGATAATAAGTTGAGGCAAATGGTTGTTCACCTATTTCTTTAACAGTTACATCTTGAGAATGTCTTCTATTATCAATCGATAATCTTAAATCGTTAGCACGTTTTCTAGCCATATAATCATTATCAGCATAAACGTACATATCCATTTGTACTACATATCTTTTATTTTCTGCCATAACCTTTATTGTTTTTAATTAATATACCGTGAATATACGAACTCTATTTCGTATCTCCTAATTTTGTGCGCATTGCCTTTACATGCTTGCAATTACCACTTGATCTCCAATAACCAGGGCATGAACAATGGAATTTACCACTTTCAGGATAATACTTAGTTTTATATTCCCCCAAACCACTTCCACTCATATGAGTTTCTACTACTGGTTCTGGTTTAACATATGTTTTTGGTTTTGGTCTGTTCCACTTTATGTCATTTAAAGTAGTACCTTCAACTACTTCTTGCCATAGTGGCATTAAATAAGTTTTACCTTGAATAGTAGCTAATGTTGGTGGTATATGAGGGTGTTTATACTCGTATTGATATCTATTAGCAAATACAGATGGACCAAACCCATCACCAGGTATGCTTAATGCACCCTCAGTATGGATAATACGTTTTCTATAATTACCATGCTTGTTTAAATTACTAAATTCCCATAATGCCATAACCTTTATTTTTATTATTATACCGTGAATATACGACCTATTTATGCGGTATCCTAGTTTTTACGCATAAGTCTTAGTTAGGCCCTCCAACTGGGTTTAATGAGAATGGTTTATTATTTATTTGTTGTGTCGCATCTACCATATTTTTTCTATTCTGCATTATTTCTTCTACTTGATTTTCTGTCAAATATTCTAACCACAAATCATTATCACGATCATTTAACCTTTTATTATGAATTCCTGCTTTACAACTACAAAATACCCATTTATTTTCATAAAATAAATATTTTGATGTTTCTGTGCCTTCAGGTAATGATAAAGATTTTTCTAATGTATTTACTAATACACTATCATTATTAAAAATTGGGTCTATATTGCCTATAGGTTTATCTGAATAAACACAAGCGTATACAGCTCTAACTTTATTCGATGTATTTTGGGATGAACGGTGTACTGTATTTCCCTCTACAATTATTAAATCACCTGCTTGTGCTATTATTTCTTCCCATTCACCTGTTTCTATATTTTGACAACTAATAGGTCCAGATTCTTTAGTTTGATTTGTTAGTATCCACATAAAATTAATGGTTTTAAACTCTCCTTTAGCAGCAGCTAATGGATTAGGTCCATATTGGTTATCATTATGTTCTTCAAAACCAAAATTTTCACCAGGAAGTTTAACTACTACTTGATCATTAAAACAATAAAGCTGAGACGATTTAAATAATGGAGCAGAAATTTGTTGCATAAAAGGATGTAAATAAAATGCAATTAATTCTTCATCTAATTTACTAGCCATTTCAAGACCTCTCCAAATCTTACCTGTACCCCATTTTCTTGGTTCGCCTAACTTATCAATATATTTCTTTTTAAGATTAATACATTTTTTTCTACATTCAGATAATGCAGATGATGGAATTACATCTTTCATATGTAAATAACCTTGTTTATCAAATAACTCTACGTTTAATTTATTTTCCATTTTTAAATATTTAATTTATAACCTCCAAATTCTTTCATATATGAGGTAATTTTTACACCATTACCATCTGTTCTTGCTTTACCTGTCCTAAACCATTTTTTAACACTACCAGCACCTCCTAAATGAGCAGCAGCTAATAAACCTGATTCAGTAACTAATATACCATTAACTATTGTATTATCATATTTTTTAATATAACGTTTTAATTTTTTCTGGTTGTATATTAGGTTTTGTTGCATCGCATGTTCTTGCAATTCAGGGTTATTAATAAATTCTGCTCGTGATACATTTATTTTTAATGTTTTTAACGTTGATTTACCAAATTGATATTTACCCATGTAACCAAACCTATTTACTACATTATAATTATTGCTTGATTCCCTATGACCAATAGCATTTAAAAACTGTTGATGCGATACTAAATCTATCTCTACTTTAGATAATATTATTTCAGTTGAAGTTTTTACAATAGGCTCAGATTTTAATTGTACAAGCGGTACTATTTTAGCTCTATATGATTTAAATGCCATCATAAACAATATAGATAATATACAAACTATAAATTTAATTGTATTTTTCATATTAAAAATTTTTTAAAAAATCACCCTTAATTGGTCTTGATTTAAGTTTACTTGCCTTTTCATCATTTTTTAACATTTGAGTAGCTAATTTATCTAAATGCTTACTTTTTTGTTTATCATAATCATGAATTATAGCTGCATGTTTTTTGCTATAAGATTTATTTTTCTTCATATAAATTATTTATAAGCTAATGAACTCCATCCATTTAACCCTACGTGTTTATCAATTTTATACCCTTTATCTTCTAAATTTTTATATATATCTTGATTTTCAAGGTGTAAGTTTTCAAAGTATAACTTTTTTATATTGTATTTTTCAAAATTAATATTAGATATAATTTTATAATCATAACCTTCAGCATCAATAAATAATATATCAATATCAACTAAATTATATTTTTTAAATAAATCATTAATATTAATTGTTTTAACCATAAATGACCTAATTCCATCATTTGAATGGTAATGTTTTGGAACAATATGTTCTTTAATTATAGATGATACTTCATATCCAGGTTTATCATCAATATGATAATAAAATTTAATGTTTTTTCCTGTTTTTTCTTCAATAGCTAAATTTTCTATACTAATATTTTCAACCCAAGAATAATAATTTAATAGAGCTGTATTATGTAATTTTACTGGTTCTACTAATACTAATTTTGTTGGTTGTGTTTTACCTATTATTGAAGATAAATCATCATTTCCTCTATTAGCCCCTATTTGTATTATATTCATATTCGACTTATATATTTATTAACTTCATCTTCATCAGCATCATCAAGCCCTAATTCTTTTAATCGTTGTAAATGATAATCATCTACTTCCCACTCAACTTTATCTGTTGTTTTATATTGTTCAGTTTGTGTTTCAAGTTGTTTAATATCTTGTTTATTAAATATATCTCCAACTTGTAAAAAATAATGGTTGTAACATAGTAATTGAACATTATCTAAACTATAATTGTTACTATTTTTATCTTTAAAATGTAATAATAAAGGTGTTTTATAATCTAATACTCTTTTTTCATTAAATTTGCATACATTACATTCTTCTAATAAATATCCTTGTTCTATTAAAGCATATTTAAGTTTATTTGGGTTAAATGAAGATGCAGCTATTCTACCTTCAATTATTTCTAACATATGAGGCATTTTTTTAGGGCCTCTTAAAAATTTAGGTATGCCTTTACCTTGTTGGTTTTTATGACTTTCAAATAATTCATACATTTTAGCATATTTTTTATAATGCTGGTATGAAACGTGTAAGTACCTAGCTGCAGCCATATTAGATAATGTCTTACCTTGAGCCGCAACTATTTGTTCCTTACTTAAGAATTTCTTCTTATTTCCCATTTGAGTCTTTAATTACAACAGGACCGTGTAAATTTCTTTCACTATCCATATCTTGCATTTCAGCTTTACTAGTTTTAGGTAAATCTTTTAATGCTTTTTCATTATGTTGATATGATTTATATTGTTCATCATCCATAATTACAGTTTCAACCCAGGTATGATCGCCTTCACCCATTAAGACAGGTATACCGTGTTTCATACCTTCACCTTTACCATTTTCAGAACACGTTACACAAAAATTATAACCATATTGTGTTAACCTTAATTCTGGCATTTCACTTCCACAAGACCTGCAATCAATCATTTTGTATTTCATAGTTTGTTTTTTTTCTAATGTGAGCATAAATATATTAATTTTTATTTTCTGTTATATTATTTAAAATTATATTCTTCTATAGTTTTTTTATAAACTTTTTGCCATTTTTTTTCTGCTGCAACTACACAATCAGTTTGAATTACTTTTTCTCCCCATTCATCTATTCTATATAATTCATTATCATAGAATCTAACATAAACCTTTACATCTTCCCCATTATCTCTAATTAATTTATTAATTTTAGGGGATAATACTTTACAAGAATGTCCTATTTGGTATTTGTAATCATTCATTCTTCTATAAAAATCAATAGATTGACCTACCTTTATAACTTTATTTTTTAATACTAGAAAATAAACGGCTTTTCTTTTTCTTTTTGTACCTCTTATCCAATGATCCATCCTAAGTTTATTAGGGTTTTCATGAGCGTACATGCGATTAATTAATTTAAAACTTTTATGTATCATACTTCTCTTTTTTCTCCGTGAACAACTTTTACTGTTGGAAATCTTAAACTGATTCCACCTTTATCATTTTTAGTTTCTTCAAAGTATTGTACTGTAATAGTTTTACCTACAATTGAACCATCCATATATTGTAAACGTTGTTCTTGACTCCAACCACTACCAACTTTTACTCTATGGCCTTTATGTTCAATCCATACTTGAGCTAACATTTTAATTGTTTCTGATTTGCCATTTCTAACTACTTCGTGATTATCATTATCATAATCAACCACAACATACTCAGCATCATGGAATTTCTTTACTTTAAGTAAATTTTTAGTACGTTTGCCTTCATAACCAACATCTTTACGTATCATAAATCCTTCCCATTTTTTATCAGTTGCCATTTGACCCCACATATCAAAATGTCTACCATCTGTTATCTGGAATTGTTCTGTATAACGTAGAATATCAGTTGTAATAAATCTACCTGTTAGGAATCCTCTTAATGCACCTAATCTTTCACTTAGTTTAGGACCACCTTTATGATTATCAAAGTGAGGTTTATGAATCATATCAAATATCATATAAGCTGGGTTTTCAATTTGATGGTCTTTACGTCTTAATTGTTTCATTATGCCTTGAAAATCTTCATCTCCATTTTCATCAATTAAACAAATTTCACCATCAAACACAGTATTAATAATACCTGTTGCTTCAATAGCTTCTTTTACTTTATTTAATGTAGTTAATTCTTTACCCATTCTAGAATAAAGTGTACATTCACCTTCATAATTAACAACTGCTAAACATCTAATACCATCTAATTTTCTACTAGCATACCAACTATCATTCCAATCACATTTATCATCATATTCTTTAGCTAATGCAACTTTAAATGTTGGAATTAATCCAGGTACTGCTTTATTTATTATTGAATCACCAGCCCTAATACCTAAATCTTTATCTATAATTTTATAAATAATAGGGTCATGTTTAAATTTAGCAAAACCATTTACTAAAGCTATAGCATCATGTCCTGTTACTTCTCTACTAGTTAATTTATCTAATAGTTCATATAATGCTAAATCTGAAGATTCATCAATTATATCTTGTTTTTTAATACAAGTTTTACTTGTAACATAGTATTGTTTAAATGGGTTATAAGTGTATTCTAGTAATCTATGAATGTCACTACTTGCATTTTTAATAATTTCAATTTTTTCAGTGGCACTACTAGTAGCACGCATTTCTTCTATAAATTTAAAGTATTCTAACATTTTATTTAGTTTTTCTTTCATATTTCTTTATTATTCAACAATTTCTACTTCAGCCCATGCTGCTAAATGAACTACTTCATTATTATTATTAGTACAGTAACTATACATTCCATCTACATGGCTAAAATTTAATACTTCTTGCTCCTCAATAATTGGAGCAGCGGGAGGTATTTTAATATCTCCCACTACTCTAATTTTACTATTTCTAGGTACATCGTATAACTTCATATTATTTAGTTTTTTGGTTATTAAATCTTTCCATTAATGCTTCAGTAGTTTCAACTACAGCATCATACTTTTTATGTAATCTTTCTTTTTCCATTTCATCACCATAACCTAAAGTAAAACTAACTTCACTACCCGATTCAAATTTAACTTTAACAATTGGAAATGAAGAATAAGATCTTCTATAATAATCTGTACCTACAACAACCTCAGCTTTAGGATATAATTCCTCATATTTAGCAACTATAATATCTAAGGCAATTGCTTGTTTTTTAGTATGTGCTAATTCATTTATTTTACGCTCATTGTGTTCTTTAAATTTAGTATATAATGAACTTGGAATATAATATCTATACTGCTCAGTAATACTAGTACACATTAATTTATTACCATCTCTACTTACACTAGCCTTATATTTTTTCATTTCACCTTCATGAATACAATTAGTAATTAAATGAACATTACCTACAGCATTCATATAAGTAACTTCTTTAGTAAAATTTGTATTATTATATGAATAACCAAATTCTCTTTCTTGAGTTACTTCAAAAACTTCAAAATTACATTTATAATCTCTATTTTGAACAAAACCTGCTCTATCTAACATTAACGCTATTGTGTTAACCTCATCTTGAGCTTCAACTGCTCTTTTAGCTTGTTTTTCAATCCAAGTAGCAACTTCTTGCTCTTGCTTAGTTGTTAATAATACTCCTTGAAATAAATCTAATTGTGAATTTGAATTTGACATAACCTTTATTTTTATGTTGACTTAATTATCAACAGTATAAATATACGACCTTTTTATGCGGTAGCCAAATTTTTATGCGGGAGTCTTTAAAGTACTGCGCGGCCTTTCATTTTTTCCCAGTCTCTATTATTCCTAACTGCATCGTTAGTCATTTGAGCTGCTTTTAAAACATGATTAAGTGAGCCTTTTTCTTTAGACATTTGAATAATTGCTGCTAAATCTTTAGGAAAACAATGACCTCCATAACCAAAATCACCATCTGGTCCTGGAACTCCCCAATGTGAATCTCCTAATCTTGGATCTAATGTAGCCATTTCAATTATTTTATCATAATCTAATTCTAATTCTTCACATAATTTATAGATCTCATTAGCAAATGATACCTTAGTCGCTAAAAATGTATTTGTAACATATTTTACTAACTCAGCACTTTTAGCATCAGTTTTAATTATTCTAGGGGTTTTTCTAAATACTGCTGAGAATATTTGTTTAATTTTAGTTGTTGATTTTAATGAACCACCTAATAATAATCTACTTTGATTTTCAAAATCATCAACAGCATTTGCTTCAGTTAAAAACTCTGGATTAAATACTATGTCTATATTTTTATATTTACTATTGAATTCATCTGTTGCCCCTGGTATTATAGTTGACTTAATTACAACTATTCTTTCAGTATCTGTATATTCATTAATTTGAGATAATACATCTTCAATAATATCTAAATTGCAACTACCATTTTGATTCATAGGTGTTGGTAAGCATACAAATACTATTTTACATCTGCTAACTGTTTCATCAAAAGTTGAATTACATAATTTATCATTTAAATCATAAGTAAATACTTTATAATACTTACTTAATTTTTGGTAAATAGCATTACCAACAAAACCTTGTCCTATTATTCCTATATTCATAATTTTATTTTTATTTTTTCCAAAAGCTATATATTCCTTTATCTATTTCGTAGTTATCCCATATAAACCTATCTCTCATAGGTTGAGCTTTAGCCCATTCCCACATTTTAGTTAATCCTTCTTTTAAATTAGTTTTGTGCTCAAAACCTAATATGTCGATTGATTTTTGAAAAGTAGGAACAGCATGTTTAACTTCATGTCTGCCTTCTAAATGTTCTACTTCACCTTTACCTACTATTTCTTGTAATACCTTAGCACATTCATTAATACTATATTCATGTATTCCACCTAAATTAATTATTTCCTTTGATGCTTTAGGTTCAAAATGTGCATTCCATAATGGTTCTATCGAATCATCAATATAACTAAATGCTCTAGTTTGTTCACCATCTCCAAATACAGTAATTGGTTTATCATTAAGTAAATAATACATCCAAATACCTAATACATTTCTGTACTTATCCCAAATATTTTGTTTTGAACCATATACATTATGTGGTCTGATAATAGTATAATCTAATCCATGTTGTTCGTTTGCTATCTCAATATCCATTTCACAAGCCATTTTAGCAATACCATAAGGATCTATTGGGTTTCTTCTCATATCTTCATGAAATATACCACCTTCACCATGACCATAAACAGCCATTGTAGACGTAAATACCAATCTTTTAACGTCATTCTTTATACACTCATTAACTATGCGTGCTGTTGCTTTTAAATTGTTATCATAGTTGTAAGAACGTATAAAAGGCGATAATCCTTCAGCAGCATATGCAGCAAAATGATATACGTAATCTATTTTATGTGCTTCAAATATATTTTCAATTGGATGGTTAACTAAATCCATTTGCCAAAATTTAACATCTGGGTGTACGTTTTCTTTATAACCACCACTTAAATCATCTACACCTATTACTGTGTATCCAGGTTTATTTTCTATAATCCAATCTGCTAATCTACTACCTAGTAGACCTGCTACTCCTGTTATTAATATATTCTTATTCATATTTTATTCCTTTAATTGTTTGTCCGTTTTTTGGATTATGTGATAAATTATTAAATAATTGTGGTGACATACCCCATTTATACATAAATAATTGAGCTGCTGGTTGTTCAGTTGATTTAAACATTTCACCTTCTTTACCATTTTTAGTAGCTGTACTCCCAAAATGATATAAACACGCTTCATGTGTTCTTTTAAAAACTATTCCGTTTAAATCTAATTTTAAAAAGAAATCCCAATCACATATAAAAGGTGATTTATAGAGAGTATCAAATCCACCTACAATCATATAATCTTTTTTATACATTGCAAATGGAAATATACCTCCATCATCTGTTAAGTGATTTTGCTTTATAGTCATTTCATGTTCAATAAACTCTTTATAATCAAATTCCTCAGGTGTACGGCCAAAATCTTTAACTTGAAAATTAAATATACCTGGTCCTGTTGGTTCAATTTGATTTAATGTCCATACTTCTCCTTGTGGTACTTTAGAAGCTACTATATCCCATTTAGTACAAAATACATTATCATCATTTACAATAACTATTTTTTCGTTAGTAGCATTCATTACAGCTAAATTAAGGGCTGATTGCATACCTTGATTTAAACCTAAATCTAATACTTTTATATTATCCTTATACTTATCTAATACTTCTTTACTTTCTTCAATAAAACCATCTACTGCAACAATAATTTCGTTATCATTCCATTGTTGTTCAATGGCAGATTTAAGACATAGGTCTAAATATTTTGGGTTTCTGTATGTTGGTATAATTAAACTTATCATATTTTATTCCAATCTGTTAATGGTGATAACCAAGCTGATTCACAATGTGTTGAATAACCAGGAATTGAACTCATAACACCTATTTTCTTTGTTTGAATTAATTCTTGAAAAAATCCATATGAATCTGTTATTCTATTTTGAGCATATTTACTTAATAAATCTTTATCTAATTTTAATCTTTCACAAGTAGAAGCAAATGACATAACTGTACTATTTGTTAGTTTCCAATGTACGGACTTTGTTTTAATTAACCTAGTAACTTCACCTTTTTGTTCAATATGCTTATTTCCACCATTTACAGCATTAATATATTTATCTGGGTGATCATATAGTGTTATGTAAGATTGAGGGTATGTTGATAATCCTTCTTTAATTAATTTAAGTGAATTAGGTTTATGTAAAAAATCATCTTCTAAAAGATAAATAATATCATCATCTTGGTTTTCATTTAAAGCTAAATTTAAAGCATCTAAAAATGTTTTTGAACCAGTACCATTTTTTACTTCAACTAATTTTAAACCTTTATCTAAAACAAACTGTTTTGTTTCACTATTTAAAGTATCTCCTATAATTGTTATATTATCAACCCCAAATTCCTTAATACAATTTTCTAAACAGTGTTGTTTAGTAGCATTTTGTATTTTTTTCTTAGACATACCTGCTTCAAAATTAGATAGTCTATAATATACACTAACTTTTTGGTCTATCAATTCATCAAATAAACTCATAATTTTATATTTTATCAAAAATTAATTCTAAATCTTTATCTACAAACACATATTTAACATTTCTAACTGTATTTGCTCTAGGTGATTTATAAGGGCAAAGTACTATAGATTCTGTTGTTTTTGCAACGGCATCACTTATACCTGCTTGATAACTTATATTAAATTCTGCCCTTGCTTTTATACACAATTGTTCTCTAATGGTTAATCCCATCCTTGCAAAATTATATCTTACAGGAAATATTTCATCCCATTCTGTACCTTCTAAATCAAAATCACTATAGTAATATACGGGAGTATCTTTAAATTTCCTAGCTTCTTTTAATAAGTTTTTATCATCCCACCTTCCTTTTAATTTTTCTATACGTGAAGAAAGTAATAAACATCCATATTTTTCTTTACCAGTTACATATTTTGCAGCATCTGCTTCTTCTTGAGTAAAATATAAAGATGGTCTGGAGTCTATTTTATTTAAATCATCTATTGTAAAACCAAACCTAAGTAATACTTGTTCTGCAATTGGTAAATTTGAATCTGGAGCGAACCAACATCTATCATGATCAGTAAATATTTGTTTAATTTCACCTGGGTCAAATAGATAATCTATATGAGGATTATTTTTAAATATTATATCAAAATTATCTATAGCGTTGTGGTGTTTAGAATAATTCCATCTATTTAAAATAGGCCCTAATAGTTCTATAAACCATTTTCTAGATGGAAAAGCAACTTTTATTTTTGGGTATTTTTTCTTTAATGCTTCAGGAAGACCACTTATTACTGCCCAGTCACCAATTGAAAAATCCATTCTAGTAAAACAAAACCATCCATCATAATCTTCAGGTAATGTATTAAGCATTCCTTCTTCAATAAATGAATGAGGCCATCCTAAATGATCAGTTTCATTTTGTGATAATTTATCGTTTTCTATTATAAATTGTTTCATTAATAGTCGTAATTAAACCTTAGTATATCTTCTCTATATATTTCTCCTACCATATTAATCATATCGTCATCGTACATATTTTTATAATGTATTTCTGTTGATGATACGTTTTTTGTAGATAAATTATAACTATGGATTATGTTAGTATCTCCTGTTACTTCAGCAAGATGGTAAACTGTTTCTTTAAAATTTTCAAACCTACCTACATGATCAACTAAAATCTCTTCAGTTTCATAATCAACAATATAAGGAAATTGATACGTTGTAAAAGGCATATTCATATATCTTTTAAAACCTAAATCTTCATCATATCTGTAGATTAGCCTCCCACTAAATGGGTTTATTTGTTTTGAATTAAAAATTACTTCTACATATTCTTTAAATGAGTTTGCTATTGATCTATTATCTCTTTGACCTTGTAAAGCATTTACATTCTTTTTGTGTTGTTGTCTAACGTGATCTTCACTTAATAATAGTTGTTGTTCTATAATTTGTGGGTTGTATGGTTGTAAAAGATTAGGTGTTGGTGATTTAATTACAAAATCATTGAAACCCCATTTAGTATATTTATAACCTGACCATAAAATATCCCATGGATTTCTAACTACAGCAAATTTATAGTAACTATTCCATTCTTTTTCTTCCCCTTCATTTTTAAACCATTCTCTTAATCTCCATGCACTATGATGACCAAAATTATTATAATGTTGAACATCACCATAAACATAATGTTTTAAAGATATACCCCCAGTTTTTGGAATATGAACATGAAATATATTTGAATTAGACTTATTTTTAGAAAATGATCTTTTTAAAGGTTGAGTTTTTAACCATGTAAGCCAATCTTCTTTTTTATTAAATATCATAGCCGTTTTGGCAAAATCTTTATTAAATTTTTCTGTTTCATCTCTTTTAAATTGAGGAAAATTAGCAGAATGATATTGGGTAGTTTCTTCGTTCATTTACCATCCTTTTTTAATTAAATCAACAATATATTCTCTTGATTCTTGATCAACCCAATAACCTACGGGGATGCATAACATAGTTTTTACAGCCTCATCTACACCTGGTAAATGTGATTTAAATTGTTGTGTACAAGTATGTAAATCATTTCTTTCATGTACTCTAGAAGATTTAACACCATTTTCACCTAAATACCTCATTAAATCATCTCTTCGTTCAGCATGTAATGAATATAACCAATATGCTGGGTCTGCACAATCAAATTCATTAATTAAAGTAATACCATCAACCCCTTTAAGGTTTTCTTTATAAAATTGACCATTTGACTTATTAGAATTAACTATATAATCAGCATGTTCTAAATTACTTCTACCTATAGCTGCACTTATATCATTCATATGATACTTATAACCTGCTTCTTCAACATCAGCTTCACACCTAAAATCAGCTCTATTACCTGCATCTCTATCTATACCATACCATCTTAAAGTATTAAATGATTTAGTTGAACTAGCATAAGGGCTAGAGATAAATCCTCCATCACCTGAGGTTATATGTTTTATAGCTTGTAAACTAAAAGTACCAAAATTGCCTGTAAAGCCAATTTTTTTATCTTTCCATGTTGATCCAAATGAATGAGCACAATCTTCTATTATTATAACTTTTCTACCATATTTTTCTGTAGCTGTATCAGTTATTTCTTTTAATCTATCTAAGTCAATAGGATTTCCACCCCAATGTACTACAGTAATTATACGAGTATGTTCATTAATTTTATTTTCTAAATCATCTAATGACATATTTAATGTCTTAGGATCAGTATCAACCCATTTAAGATTTAATCCAGAATTAATAATAGGCCAATTTGTAGCTGTACAAGTTAAAGCCGTGGTTAATACTTCATCTGTTGGTTTTAATGCATCCCATTTACAAGAGGTAAAAGCAATTCCTTGGTAAAGATTTTCCAGTAGGGTTCTATCTTTTTTGAAGTAATGATATAATAAATGTTCTGCTGATGTTGCTGAATTTACAGTTGATATATTATAAGCTTCATCCGCTTCAAAAAATCTTCTTAACTCAGATTCAAATTTTTTAACTTGGGGTCCTTCTCCTATAAAACCACTATTAATAACTTCACCTGCCCTTTTAGCTGCATCCTTAGACATAAATACTTTAAATAATGGAATTTCTTTTTTCATTTACAACGTGTTATAATAATTATTTTGTTCTTCTTGTTTTTTTATTGTCTTAGGATGATATAAAGCTAATTCAGGCATACCAGGTAATAAAGCATATGTTTCAAAACCTTCTAATACTTCATGTACTTTATTTTTCCATTTAATTTCAGGTTTATTTTTCCAAATTCTCCACTGATAATCAGGCCAATTAACTCTATCTTGAGAGTCAACATTCCACCTCCATTTTTCAATATGTTCAGTAGTTAAACCTGAAACGGTATTAACCCTAGGTACTAAATAAACTTCATTATCTGGGTTTCCTTCAAGTATTTGAGGTAATTTTTCAATTAATATTTCATGAGGTAATTCATCAGCATCAATTTGAAATATATAATCACCAGTACATAACTCAGTTAATTGATTTTTCCAATCTGCAAAATGATGTTTGAAAGTTTTTGCATGATAACTACAACAATCATCACCTTTTAATTCACTAACACGTTGCCATACTTCAGGTGTACCTTTTTTCTTGTCAAATAAAACAACTATTTCATCTTCTTTACGTTTAGCTTTTATAAGAAAATTTAATAATCTAGTTATTTCTTCTAACTCATTACAAACTGTTATTGCATAACTTATCTTCATATCTATTCTGGTAGTATTCCAATATACGAAAGAGCATCTATATAATCACGTTCTTTAAAGTATTGAATTGTGGACATATCTGCTCTATGTGATTGACCTTTATATTTTTCTCTATCTTCTTCAGGTATTTCAACTGCTTTGACAGCTCCCCAAGCCCAATTATCTTTATCTGGTCCTGAAGCAAATAACATTCCTTGTTCTGGTAAGTTAATTGTGTTAGGGAGCCAAATAAGATCAGTTTTTGGGTCTTTCCAAGCTAAATCTTTATAAATTTCAGGTAAAAATTCTATTTGTTCATTATAAAATTCACTTCCTTCTTTCATAAGAGTATTAGTCCAAAAACCACAAGACAAACTCATATAATTAGTTATTTCTTTATTTATTTCTATTCTGTAACATAGATCACCACCTGATTTAGGGCAATCTACTATTTCATCGTATTTCATATTATTTTAATTTTGGTAATTGTACATCAGTATTAAATTTAATGTCAGTAGGCATTGATAAATCCATTTTTTTAGCAAACTTTGGTAAATTTGAATCTAAAATATTACCTACTAATTCTTTCATATGGTCAAAACTAAAATTAGTTTTAACGTAATGACCTTGTTGTTTAGCTTTACCTACTAATGATTTATATTTTTCATATACATTTTTAAATACTCTACTCATTTGCGTTACATCAGGTGCAAACCATGATGTTTGAGGTAATAACCATTTATTAGCAGCACTTTGGTGTACTGGCTCTAATTTTCCAGGAATTAAAATAGTATAATCTGGGTTTAGAAAATCTAATTGTCCTGACCAACCTGAAGCTATAATAGGTTTTTTAGATAATCCAAATTCTAATAACGGTCTACCAAATCCTTCCCCTTTATTAAAACTAACCATTGCTTTTACTTTAGGATGATTATATAATTCATTCATTTCAGAATTACTAAAATCTCCATTTAATAAATAAACATTTGGTAATGTTCTAGCTCCTTTAACTTGATTTCGTATACCTTTTATTTTTTCTAAAATACTATCTCTACTCATATAATTTTCTACACCTTCAGATGTTTTTAAAATTAAAGCAGGTGGACTTTTTTTATTTTTAAATGTTTCAAAAAATATTTTAATAGTTTGACCTATATTTTTTCTATCATGACCTAAATCACCTTGCATCCACATACCAACAAATAAATAACAAAATTGTTCTTTAATTTTACTTAAATCTAATTTTACTTCACTAGAAGGTAAATGTTTATAAACATCTAAATCTGCACCTTCAAATACAACGTGTATAGGTTTAGTTGATTTAATTTTCCCTACTACTTTATTAGTTTGTTTATCTCTCTTATCAAATGTAACATCTTGAAATACCTTTTGGCTATGTTTAGATGAAACCCAATTCATGTTCATTCTATTTAAACCTTCAACCCATGAACCATCACAACCTGTACTTTCAATACCAGCTGTACATCCAATATTATATGTTCCTACTGGTTGGAATTCACTTGGAATTGTAATTTGCATCCATATGTCAGCTTTTTCACCTTTAGGTATATTAGGTACCGATAATGCTTGTAAAAACTTAAATTTAGGATGTTCATCACAAAACCCTAAAGTACAGTCTCCCCACCTTTGGCTTAATAACTTAACATCATATTTGTCTAGTTCTATAATTGCTTTAATGATATCTCTAGCTCTTGCTCCATAACCACTGTAAGTGTCAAATGGTGAACTTATATAAAAACTTGGTTTATTCATTAGTATAATAATTTATGGTTTAAAAATTTACCTTTATATTCATTAGTGTTAATAATTTGATGTTCAGTTTTTGGTTTCCATGTTGAAAATAATTCTTCCATAGAATCCATAAACCTTTCAGCTTGATGTTTATGTGTAAACCCAGCTTCATCACTAATTGCCCATTTTCTTCCTTTATAACCCCTTTCTTTTCTCTCTTTAGGGTCCATGTTATAAATTTCTAATATTCTTTCAGTTGCATCTTCCCATTTACATCTATCATCAAAAATATAAGGTGTTGGAGGAGATCCTTGCATTGATCTACTTGTTGGATATACTGGAAATGCCCATTCACCATGTTCTTTATATGTACCTCTATGATTAGAAGGCACATCAGCACTTGGTGTAAACCATTCCCCTTTATCATCAACAAATCTCATTTGATCTTGCATACCACCTGTTGTATTAGCTATAATTGGAGTACCTGATAGTATAGCTTCAGTAAGTGTTAATCCCCAACCTTCATTTGATGTTAATAATATTTGAGCGTCAGCTATATTATATAAATAATTTAATTCATGTGGTGGTAATTTAGCAGTTGAAAATACAATACACTCTTTATATTTTTCATCAAATAATAGTTCTGAAACTTTAACTAAATTAGTACCATGATCTGATGAAGGTTCAGTATGTAAAATAAATCTACATTTTTTAGCCTTTTCTAATGGTAAAGAATCTAAAAATCCTCTAAAAGCTAGTAAACTATCTGGTATTTGTTTTCTTCTTATGTTTCTTGAGTTAAAGAATAATGTAAACTCAACACCAGCATTACCTTGTACTTTATTTTTAAATTCTAGGTATTTATCATAATCCTTATCTAATTCTGTTATAGGTCTAAATATATCTGAATTTAAACCATGAGGGACATAATTACAAATTCTATCTTCAATATCATCACCTAATACTGTTTTATTAATAAAAACAGTTTGTTTAGATATACCCATTAATAAATCACATGATTGATAAAATGGTTTATTATATAATGGAGCTGGTAAATCATCCCAAATATTTAAATAAGTAATTGGTATTTTTCTCCTAATTTCTCTTTCCATTTTAAATATGTGATGGAAATATCTTGGATCTGTAATAAGTAATACTGCATCGGGTTTTTCTCTTAAGAATATTTGTCTAAAAATATTTCCATCACCATAACCATCTACAGGATATAACATAACAGAAGCATCATCTATTCCTGCAAGTTTACCTACATCAGCACTCATATCTAATGCTTTACCTTTATCTGGATGTTTAATGGAACCTGCAATTTGGCACCAATTATAACGATGAGCTGTATGTATTACAATTTCTTTACCTACTGTTGCTACACCAGAATGTACTCTAATATCATCTGTGATTAATAATATTTTCTTCCTTTTGTCTTTAGGAAGATATTCAAAACTTTTATTCATCTAATTTTAATTTTTATAATTCGAGATTCGTTTGACTTGTAATTTGTTTTCTAAAATCTTCATCTGTAAGATATAAATAAATAGATCTATCTGCTAATTTTTGGAATGAGAATTTTCTTTTTACACACTCAATCTTAAAATTTTCGAATAAATCTGCTTGAACTTTAACACTCGTTAGTGTCATTTTGTTTGGATTTGCCATAATTTAATTTTTAATAACGTTATATTTGTCTATACGTATATGAATATTCCTCAATCTACAAAAAATCTAAACCTGCTCCACACAATTCTTCTTCCTCTTTAAAAGGACAAAAATTACACGTCCATTTTGAAGGTGTTTTTGGATAAGTTACATCTTTTATATCTCCATTGGAGTTAAAACATTCATGTATAAAGTCTTGAATTGCACTTCTCGCTCTGCCTAATTTAATTTTTCCGCTTGGAGGAGTAAATTGTTGGACTCTATATGCTTGATAAGGTGACATTATATTTTCATCATCCATATCTAACACTTTTCTTTTAACTATCATAAACTCAATTTCAATTTTTTCTAATGGTACTCCATATTGTTCAGAGAAATATTGTTTATATAATAATAGTTGGAATTGTTTATCTTCATCTTTTTTAGCATAATCATTCCAACCTTTAGTACTTGTCTTTATGTCGATTATCTTAAAGGTATCTGTTGTTTCACAATATGTTACAACATCTAGATACCCCATGTATAATACGTTACTATACATTTTATTTGGCGCTATTACAATAGGTACTTCACAACCTACTAAATATGTGCCTTTCTTACTAAAATACCTGCTACGTTTTTTCTTAAACCACTCTAATATTGCTATACCATCTTCAAAAAATTCTCTCATTTCTAATGCATCTGAGAAGTGGGAATCATTATTCTTTTTATATTGTGCTTGATATTCACTAATATATCTACCTTGAAAATCTTCTTTTAGATCAATATCTCTATTAGCAGCAGCAAATGAATTTTCAAAAGCATAATCTAGATAATACTGTATTGATTCATGCATAGCTGTACCAAATACAGTATGAATAGAAGATGTAAATCTTTTAATTTTATCCTTATATTGGAGTTTCCAACGATGAGGACAACCTCTAAAAATAGACATTTGGGAATAACTAACATTCTTCTGATATGCAAAATTAATTGGAGCAGGAGGATTGTTTTTTATTTCCTTTACAATGTTCGGGATTTTTCTAGCCAAAACTTATATTTTTTAGGGAGATATTTATTATCTTTAATAGGTAATTGATAAAAATAATTATTTTCTTCCCTTTCAGGAAATATATCTTTTCCTTCAGTTATTAAGCTCCTAATCTTTTTAGGATCTTTAATTTCATTTGTATTAAATTCTTGATGTGCGTATGATTCTAGTTTTTCAATTATTTTGTCTTCAGTCATAAAAAATGTAAGGTGCCAACCTCCTTCTAAAACAGCATACCATTCTGCATGTCTAATTTCAGACATAGATAGTTTATCTTTAAACATTGTTTCATAATGGAATACTTTACATTTAGTAGACTTCATTGGGTCCTTTAATGCATTTAATCTGGTAGTTAAATTATAATAGTACCAATCCATGCACATTCCAACTGAACCATAAGGTACAGAAGTTTTTTTAAATTGATTTATAGTATCTATATCAGGTATTTCGTCTAAGTCTGATAGTATTACTATATCAAGAGGTTTTAAGGATAAATGACTTAATGGAGTTTTTATAGCGTTTCTTTGATATTCTTCTCTAAACCAATCGTGTTTGCTATCTTTACCTCTAGGTAAATCATCTACTACATAATAATAAATTTTATGTAACCATTTTTTAAACCTTTTTTTATTTTTTAAAAAATTTAATGGTTTTGGAGATCCTGAGTGTGTTTGAGTTGCTTCAACTAAGATAAAAGTATCTACTACATCATCTAATTCCATTAATCGGAATTCAAGCATATCTAATTCATTATAAAAAGTAAAACAATCTACAACCTTTTTATCTTTAGAATTATTTTTTTCAATTTCATCATATTTCTCCTTACCCATTTTATTTTTTCCATTTATCACGACCTACTAAAAGACCAATTATTCCATAATTAGCAATGTCGATAAATGTATCTTCCATGCCTTCACCTTTAACAAATGATCTACCATTAATTAATAAGTTTTTAAGACGTGAAATCTTATCTGTAAGTCTAATACATAACCCAGTAAGTGAAAATGTTTTATCCTCTTTATTATTAAGGATATCTCCACCTAATGCTATATTATTTAAACCATAATCCATATGTTTGCGAGCAAACATTTCATACATTTCTTTTTGAATTTGTTTAAATTCTTTAGATAAATCTGGGTATTCTTCCTCAAAAATAGTAATTGTTTGATTTACTTCATCATCAATAAATTCTTCTATTTTCTTTTTTCCACTTTTAGCATTACTAATTTCTCTACTACTCATAACTTTTTCTATTTCTTTTGCATTATTACCAAAATGACCTACATTTTCAAAATACTTTTTTATTGAATCACCCATTGATTTGTTGTTCTAAGGAAAAATATTTTTCAATTGTTGCTAATCTATCATCAGCATCAACTAACATAGCAAGTGCTTCTTCAGCATTTTTGTAAAAATCTTCTGTTGTGTGGTCTCCAATTCCAACTGCTCTATCACCTAATAATTCAAGTGATAACAGTGCTTTTGCTTTATCTGCTAATGCAGATGTACGTAACATTTCTATTAATTTAATCATTTTATTATTGTTTTTATTTCTTTGTTATTTAATCCTATTGACATCAATATACGACCTATTTCATCAGTATCCAAAAATTCTAAATATTCTTTTGTTTCTTTTGATGAACATTCCCAATATGATGATAAATGTTCTACTAAATCTTTATTTGATTGTTTTACTTTAGATTTAATATATTTACTCCATTTATTATTTTTAGGAATATACTCTCTATAAACAGAATATATTTCTTTCTTATTTTGTGGGTTTATTATTTGAACAAAATTAACTATATCTAAAAAATCAGGATTCATAGACAAAAATCTATGTACCATATAACTATTCCATAACTCCCAATCTTTATCAGAGAAGGAGTTGGGATCAGCTTTAGTTGAGTTGATTTGTTTTAACCAATCCCAAATGTTCTTCATTATTTAGAATCTATAGCACCTGTTAGTAGTATACTTTCTTCTGCTAATTCTTCTCTTAGCTCTAATGGAACACCATCTGCTACTATTTTTTTAGTATAAGGATCAATAAATACTGGAATTGGCATTACTGCATCACTATCAGTACCTGTGATAAATTTACTAATTTTTCTTAGAATGACTCCTGATTCAAATACATTTTTACCTTTTGAATTTAAAAGACCTTCTGTAGTTGTTAAATCGACATTCATTTGTGGTTGTTGACCACCTGGATTACCTTGTTTCATTTTTTTCTTATTTTTAATTAATTTCACTTTATTTATTATTTATTATATTCTGGATTAAACTCATTACATTAATTTCTTTATCAATTCTAAAATTGGCTTGGTATAAATGCTCGTTAACTAAAATAGCAACTGTACCTTCTTTGCCTGGTATGTACTTGGAAGCATTTTCATATAAAAATCGAAATAATTCATCAAAATCATCTACATTTGCATCAGCAATAATTTGTCTAATTTTAGTAAATGATGATTTAGGTTTTTCAAGTTCTTTAATTATAGAGGTCATATAGCTAGTACTTACAAGCAAAGAATCATCCAATGTTAATTTGTTCTTATTAGTGCTTGCTTGGATAGTATTAAGCATTTTACGTAAGTCCGGATAGAACTTATTTACAATTTTACCAATGGCTTTAGGTTCATAACTTATGCTTTCCTTATCACAAATACTAGCTAAATGTACAGCGACCTCTTTTTTAGTAGGTGGAACAACTTTAATTGTTTGGCACCTAGATTGTAAGGGATCTATAATCCTTTCTACATAATTACAAGTTAAAATAAATCTTGTAGTTCTAGAAAAAGTTTCTATTATGTTTCGGAGCGACGCTTGCGCTTGAATCGTGAGAAAATCCGCCTCGTCCAAGATAACAACCTTGAGGGGCTTAAATGAAGCAACCGATGCGAAACTAGAGACTTTATCCCTAATAGTTTCGATCCCACGCTCGTCAGAAGCGTTAATATAAATGTGATCACAATCTAAGTTTTTAATTATTAATTTTGCTAATGTTGTTTTACCTGTACCTGCAGGACCATAAAATAAATAATTTTGGATATCATTATTATATAATTGGGATGCAATAGAGGATTTTAAACTATCATTACCAACATAATCCTTTAATTTTACTGGCCTATATTTTTCGTTTAATAAACTATTTTTTCTAATATTCTCCATATATAGAAAACTTTTGTATTGGTTCAGGTTTAATTTCTTCTTTAGTTGTAGATATAGCATATAATTCACTTTTAAGTGGTGCTAATCTATATTCGCCCTTAAATCCAGTTTTTACCATATATGCTTCTAAGGCATTTGTTAAAGTTGGATGTGTAGGACCATCAGGTTCATTTGCTACTAATCTCCATTTATCTCCTGGTGGAACTCTACGAGCGATTAAAATATTTTCTTCTGTTATTTTTGTTTTTGACATGGCTATAATATACGAAAAATAAATGGGGGAGACAAGCTCCCCCAATTAATTATTTAGATTCTGCTACAGATGCTTTTTTATAAGCTGTAATTAGATTTTTAATCTTCATTGCTGCTTTTCTTGCTCTCTGTTGTGATGCTTTTGTAGTACCACTGTTTTCTGCTGCTAAGGTATTGAAATTTTCTTCAATCGCCTCAAATAATTCTTGTTTACTCATTTTATTGTTTTTTATTTATTTATTTATTAAAATCCTGGATTTACTGGAGGAACTCCATTTCCATGTCCATTTTGTTCAAATTCATCTGAATCTTTATCGTCAGTTATAGTACATTCTGTTAGTAAAATTGTACCTGCTACTGAAGCTGCATTTTGTAATGCTGATCTAGTTACTTTAGTTGGATCTATAATACCTGCTTCTTTAAGGTTAATAACTTTACCTGAGTTAATATCAACACCTGCCCATTCATCATCTCCTGAGTCTACTAACTTATATTTCCCTAGTAGTTGGGCTTCAGTTTTATCATAACCAGCATTAATTAAAATTTGTTCAAACGGTTTACCACAAGCATTATAAACTATTTCAGCACCAACATTATTAACATTAATACTTTCTCTAGCATATAATAAAGCAGCTCCTCCTCCTGGTACAATGCCTTCTTCAATAGCCGCTTTAGTTGCATGTAATGAATCGTCAATTCTATCTTTCTTTTCTTGCATTTCAGTTTCTGTAAATCCACCAACATGAATTATAGCTACACCACCTGTAAATTTAGACAATCTATTTTGTAATTGCTCTACTTCATATGGAGTATTTGCTTTATCTATCTGAACTTGTAATTCATCGATTCTTTTTTCAATAGCTTCAACTTCTCCTTTACCATCAACAATTGTAGTTTGTTCTTTTTCAACAGTTACTACTCTTGCTTCTCCAAACCATTCCCAACTAAATTTATCAAGTTTCATACCTTTTTCCTTACTAAATACTTGACCTCCTGTTGTAATAGCTATATCTTCTAATACTAATTTTCTTTTATCTCCAAATTCTGGGGATTTGACAGCACATACAGCTAAAGTACCTCTCATTTTATTTACAATTAAAGTAGCTAATGCTTCATTATCAACATCATCAGCGATAATTAATAAGGATTTTCCTTGACTACCTACTGCTTCTAAAATTGGTAATAATTCTTTTACTGAATTTAATTTCCCATCTATCATTAATATAGCTGGGTTTTCAAGTACTGATGTCATTGTATTATTATCAGTAACAAAATAAGGGGATTTATATCCTCTATCAAATTGCATTCCTTCAACAGTTTCAATATAAGTATCTCCTGTTTTTGATGATTCAATATGTACAACACCTTTTAACCCAACTTTATCAATTGCAGTTGAGATTAATTTTCCTACTTCAACATCATTGTTAGCTGATACTGTAGCAATTTGTTCTAATTGATCTTCGTTTGAAATATCTTCTGATATATTATCTTTTAAAGTGTGTAGTACTTCTTTAATAGCTTTATCAATATCCCTTTTTATTTGCACTGCATTATCTCCTTGGTCAAGACTTTTTAACCCATCTTTTACCATTGCTCTAGCTAGTAAAGTTGATGTTGTTGTACCATCACCTGCTTTATCAGCTGTTTTAATTGCAGCCCATTTTACTAATTGTACTCCTAATTCTTGATTAGGTTCTTTTAATACAATGTTTTTTGCAACTGTAACTCCATCTTTAGTACTTTGTGGAGCATCAAGAATACCTCTTCCAATTACAACATTTCTACCATTAGGTCCTAAAGTTGATACTACTGCATCTGCTAGAATATCAATACCTTTTACTAAGTTTGCCCTTGCGTCTGAGCCAAATTCTACTTTTTTCATTTTAAATATCGTTTAAATCGTTAATTTCTTCTTTTGTTAAATTATCTTTTGTTTCTTCTAATACTTCAGATACTACATCTGATGTAGATCTTTGTACTCTTGCTAGTATTTGGTTTTCAGGACCTATTAAATATTCAGTTCCATCATATACTAATTTAGTAAAACCTTGAGTTGGTAACACTACAATATCTCCTACTTTTGATACTGTTGGTAAAAAACTACCAAATTGTGTTGGTTGGCCAGGACCAACTGCTATAACTTCCCCCTTTTCGTTTAAATCTTTTCCCATATCTGGTACAATGATTCCACCGTATTTTACTTCTTCGTTTTCAATCGGTTTAACGATAACCGCATTAAATAATGCCTCTAATTTCATTTGTGTAACTTTTAATGTTTGTTTCTATTAATTTAAAATTCTCAATTATTTGATCTAAGTTATTTGTTTCTCTATTATGTAGAGAGTTATGTGCTATATACTCCAATGCCCTACCTAGATCAGGATAATAACTTTGGGGTTTTGCATATTCTTTAATATTCCCTTTAGATCTAAAATGATCTTTATTAGGAATAACTCGTTCATTAACGGTGTAACAATTATCATCTTTAGTGATAAAATACGGTTCTAAACGTGGATCTTCGATCTTCGTTAGACTTTTAGGTTTTCTTGCCATATAACTTTTATTATTTTATGTTACGTTAATATACGAAAGAAACATCGCTAGGACACGCTTTTCTTTAATTACCTTTATTTAATTTTAATTGATTTTGGTTTAGCATCTTCTGCTAAAGGGATAAAAATTTCCAATAAACCGTTAGTCATTTCTGCTTCAGTTATTGATAAATCAAATTTAGCGGCTATTTTATATCTTAAATCAAATGATTTTTTTGATAAACCGTGATAAATATACCCTTCGAAGTCATCTCCCTTGTCTTCTTGTTTTTTGTATGTAATTTTTAAAGTATCCCCTTCGATATCAAGGATAACATCTTTTTTAGTTAGCCCAGTACAGGCAACTTCAAAATGAAGTCCTCTATCATCATAGAAAATATTTAATGGATGTGGTTGTTTTGAATTTAATGCTGGAGCAAATTGCTCTTCTGCATTGAAGTGATTCCTGAATAGGATGTCGAAAGGACTTAGGTGTCTTTCTAATAATTGTAATGTACTCATATCATTTAGTTTTTGTGAGGCCGAAGCTCTCGGTTAATTTATTTTAAAACATAACTACGCGCCCTAGCTGCATGTTACTTTATTATACATATAATATACGAACGGAAAGTCGCCCTTCCAAGTTATTCTGCATCAAAGAAGAACATTTGCCATAATCTTCCTGATTCTATATCGTGGCCAAAATAATCTTGAGCTGCATGAATTGCATGAGCATCAAATATTACTAATCTGTTATAAACATTACCTGCTACATCAACATTTTCGTAAGGATGTGGATCTACAAATGTGTGTTGATTAAAAGCACTATTAATATCAAATACACTTCCATCTGGTTGTTGTAATTTATCATGGCTATGTCTAACTTTAGTTTCTTTATGTTGCATTAATCTTGTTCCAGCTGCAACAGGTGCATTTGGGGTTAAATAAATCATACCAGCCCATAATTGTTGATCACAATGATAAACTAAAGAAGTACCAGCTATTGCAGATTGAAATCTCCCATTCATCCCATAATCTTCCCACATTTTCTGTCCTGTGATTTTTAAACCCATTATTTTTTCAAATTCTTCCTTTACACCATCAAAGAAATGTTGTTTTCTTGTACGCATACCTAAGTATCCGGGATCATCAAAATAATATTGCTTTAAAGCATATGCTCTAACGGCGTCAGGATCTTCATAAAAATTATCTACAATCCATAACCTTGTATCTGGTTTTGAATTTACTTTAAATTCATTTGAATGTATTTGTCCATAAGGACTATCTGGGTTGCTGTCTATTTTTGTAATTTCGCTCATAATTTTATTTTATTCGTTTCTAGCTATATAATAAATACTATCTGATTTTTTGTTGTTTAATTCCCCCTTAAATTCTATTTTCATCATGCCTTGTTTTGATAATTTAATATTGCAACTATCCATATCTTTATTATTACTTAATATATCTTTAAATACATTTGAATCAAAAGGCATTTCTATGTCATTATCTTTAATTTGACCTTGTATTTGGTATGTAATTTTATTAGAAAAACCTTCTTTATCTCCAAATAAAAACTCAACAATAGGGGTTCCATCTAAATCTTCTGTTGTTCTAATTAACATTTGATCTACATCACTTAAAGCATTTTTAGCTTTAATTAAATAATTAATATCATCTGCAGATACGTCTAATTGTACTTCATATTCTTCAGGATCTTCATACCATGTTACTTTACCCATTATCAATGGATCAGCTAAAGCATAATCTAGTGAATAATTACTGTCTGCTAAGTATAATTTTCTATGTAATTGATTATTTTTTTCAGTAGTAATCATTAATTCACCTGAAGTAATAGATAATAATTTGCTTAATTTGTGTGTATCAAATATTCCTAATTCACAATCTTCAAAGTTAAAATCTTCTAAATACACCTTACAGGCTCTACCTTTAACACCTGCATATACAGTTAAAGTATTATCCTTAATTCTCCATTTAACTTGGTTATTTAAACCATTTAAATAGTATTTTTGTATTAAGGATTCTAGTGAGTTTTTGTTTATCATAATATATAATGTACGACCTTTACTTTAAATTTCAAAGGAATTTAGTGAATTAATATATGGGTTTAAATCTAAAGACCATTCTAAATCATTAAAAAACCCTTCTAATTTATTTAATAATATAGATTCAAATACTTTTTTTCTATCTGCATATTGATTTAGGAAATCCTGTACTTTAGATGGTATTTCGTAATCAAAAAATGCTAATGCTTCTATTTTATATGGATTATCTTTTAAATGTATCCATTTAATTTTATCAGCGTTAGTCATTAATGGATATTTTTTATCTAACCTCCATAATTTTAATAAATCATTATATCTAATAGCTGCTTTTACAGCTGCAGGTGCTCCTAATTGCCTTTGTGCTTTACCCTCCTTCTTTTTACTTAATGGTTTTAGTATTTCAGTAAATATTTCTCCAGCTCTAGTATTTCTACCTTGATATTTATCTAATTTTTTTACAGATGTAGGGTTACCTAATTTAGAAAGAGGAATAGTACCATCTAATATTTTTTCTTTAAAAACTTTAACTTGATCTAGAATATTGTCTTTTTGTTCTCCTTTTAAAACTTGTTCTAAAATATCATTAAAAAATTCTCCTAGAATAGGTGGAAAATTAGCTTTCATAAACTCTAAACCTTTAATATCTAAAGTTTCTTTTTCAATACCTTCTTGTTTAGTTATCCATTGTGCATAACGTCTAGTTGCTCTGAAATAAGCTGAACGAATAACACATTCAGTTTTCATTTCTAATCTATGAGTTTTAACATTAAAGGCTTCACGTGCTAATCTATTATAATCCTCATTTATTATATCTTGGTATTTTAATGCTACTTTTTCTAGTATATTATCTTTTTCTTTATCTTCAAGTTCTTCAAAATTAGGGTATAAATGAAGTAGTAAAGGTTCAGCATTAAAATAATTAGAATCTGTGTCTACATAGGCACAAAGATTAATATCTTTATCATCGCAAATGTACCATGGGGTATCTTGTAAATGTTTCATCTATATTCTTTTACGTCTTTAAAATCTGATCCTGAAATAATGTTAATATCATTTTTTAATTGGTTCCTAACTTCATTATATTTAAATATCATTCTTGATGATTTTCTAAATTCTTTATCACTTAAACCTTTAGCTCTTACTTTATTTTCAAGATCCCATAATATACGATTAACTTTAGCCAACTCCAAATATAATACTTTAATTTCTTTACCATTTTTTGTAAATAAATCTATAACACCTGGGTTTAATTTTAGAAATTCAGCTTCAACATTAGCTAGATTATCAGCATTTATCATATTTAGTTTTTTTATTTCTAAAATTGACATTCTATCTAGTAATTCTCCGTTTGAAATTTCTACTTTCATATTAAAATGTTCTTTCTCCTGGTAAAGGTGGTACTGTTACTGGTTTATTTCCTGCTGAATCTATATCAGTTCTTTCTGCAACTGTAACTCTAAATTTATTACCTTTAACTTTAAATTCTCCACCTTGTTTTAGCATTTTTTTAAAGAATTTTGTTTGGTTTTCATTCCATTCTTCACTTAATTTAATTATTTCTTCTTTAGTTGAAGGTTCTTTATTACCATTTAAATATATAGTTTGGTTTGCTCTGATAGATTGTTTTTTTAATGTCATATTTCTAGTTTTAGTTCATTACGTAATACTTTATTCATATGTCTATTAGCGCATAAAGCACTTTCTTGAATAATTCTATGTCCTGATAGTGTAATTGCTCTACTAATCATATATTTTGGTAAGCCATACCTAAATGTAGGTAAAGCCGTAGCTCCATATAAAGAATTAAGTAAAATTTTCATTGTATACTGCATTAAATAATAATGCTCACCTTTTACTTTATCACCTTCTTTATATGCTTTTTTCATTTTATTTTTATAAATAACCCTTTCATCAAACCAAATATTTAAAATGGTTGCTAATACTGATTCTTTATCTTGGGTAAAGAAACACCCGTTAGCAGAAACTGCTAGATTATTTTGCTCAATCATAGCTATCAATCTTCCAACCTTTACGTGTGTTTGTTTACCCTTTGAATTTTCAACTAATAATATTTCATCAGAATCTTTTTCTTTTAAGTCATTAAGACCTAAACGATTATCACGATCATCTGCAGGTATGATATGTCCCGCCAAAGTTTCTCTACCTATGTTAATAGACATAATTATACATGGATACAGCGATGTTAAATCTTCATCAAACATATATTTGTATAATCCTGCTTTAGGGCAAAATAAATAACCCCCAGCATATGTTGAGTTTATATCTTTTTTACCAGATGGTCTATATGGTGGAATTATATTTTGAGATAATAAATAAGCTGATATAGCTCCATCTTGAGTAACACTATTTGAATAAACTTCACTATAATTATGTTTACCTTTATGAGATATATTTTTAGTTAAAGCAATATATTGGAGTTTTTCATCTAATAATTTTAGGATTTTAACATCCATAAAGTTATATTCAATAAACTTATGAATATCAGTTTCAAATAATCGATCTAAATTCCCTTCATATTCAATTTTATTTACCCCAGCATATTTTTCTCCAATAGCATCTAATTTATAACTTGGTTCATCCTTCCAACTATATTTTTTATGTAAACGAATATAATCTAAAGACTCAACACCAACAATATCTACAAATTGATCTCTTCTAGGCCAAGTTGATATCCATTTCCCATCTTTTGTTTTAAACCAAGATTTTTTTTCAGTAATAACTTTACCTATAGGGGATAAATAATTAGCAAATTCTTCTCCTAATACATTACAAATTCTATAATATAAATAAGGAATATCAAAATAATCACTATTATAACCAATTAATATATCAGGGTTAATATCCCTAAACATTTCAATAAATTTACCTAATAACTCTTTTTCAGTTTTAACTGGTATTATTTCTTTGTTTTTATTTTCTCCTGTTTTAGTGTGTGATAATTCTTGTTTTTTATCTAAAATTAATATAGCCCAATGGTCTTCTATTTTATCCCACCAAGCTATAGATGTAATAGGCATTGGAGCACTTTCAATATATTCTTTAGTTAATGCCCCTCCAATTTCACACTCAATATCAAAAAATAATTCTCTATGACCTGTAGAAGGTTCATCATTTACTCCATATTTTTCAATTAAGAATTTTTGGTGAGGTTTTATATCATGAAAATGTAAAGATTGATTTACAGAATCACCATAATTATAATTCTTTTCCCAGGAAGTTGTTTTAGTTAGTGTTTCGCCTTTTAAACCAACTAATTTACCATTAGGGTCTTCTTTATACGCAGCATTCCACCATTCAATTTCATCATATCCTCCTTCATCCCATAAGTGAATTTTATACTTATTGCCCTTTATTCTAGTAGCATAACACTTTTTATACATTTATATTATTGTTTCAACTTCATAAAATTTTTCTAATTCGTCATCACTAAAAAACTGATGCAAATCAGGTCTAAAGTAATTAATATTTTTCATTACTTTTTTGTCCCTAGTTCTATAGACAATATACCGTCCTTCCTCAAGTTTTTCAAAATGGCAGGCCTCACCTTGTTCCTTACTTCTCTGGCTGACGGTTTGTATGGCCTCTTCTTCAGTTTTACAAGCTTTTGACATATTACTTGCTTGTACTTCTTCATACGCGGGCCATATCTTATCCTTAAGGCCATGTAGCATAGTACCGTTCCCAATGGAAACATAAGCAATGTCGCACAAAGCGTCCAAAACTTCCACAATGTCGCCTCGTTCGCAAGCTTCTCTATATTCTTCAAGTTCTTCAAGGATGAAATCATATACAAATTTCCATTCTTTTTCTTCTGGGATTGTTGGTTCATAGTTATTAGGTTTGCCGAATGTGGCGTTAAATGTTTCTACCTCATTTACAAAAGGTACATAATCTTTTTCTGGGAATAGTGATAATTGGTTACTCATTTTATTTAAATTTTTTAGGCATTGTTAATCCACCAATATAATGGCTATCTGCTAAATGTTGATCTTCTAGTAAATAATCAGGTAAAGTCGTTGAATCTTCTCTTTCCCAAGGATAAACTAACCATTCTTGACCTACTTCTTTAGCATAAAAGTTAGGTTTAAATTTTGATGTTGGTTTATGATGTAAAACAGCATGATAAGCACCAGGTGCTTTATCTAAAGTGTGTCCTGTATCGTTAATATCATCTATAACTAAAGTATTCCTACTAGCAAGAAAAACAAGGGGTAAACCCAGTTCATGTGAAATCATTACTGCAGGGACTAAACCACCTCTAGGTAATCCCATTACTGAATCGATATTTGGGTATTCCATAAATACCTTTTTTGATAAAATTCTAATACACTCATGTATATCAGACCACTCAAGAAATATTTTAGATATTGTGTCCGCCATTGTTTATTTTTAAGCTATCAAAAAATTCTTTTCTAGCTAAGTTATCATTATCTTTAAATACACCTGATGCCTTTGTAGTTACCATTGCTGCACCTTGATGTTTAACTCCTCTACAACTAACACAATTATGTGTTCCAACTATAGTAACAATTACACCTTTATTGCCTTCAGTAATTTTATCTACAGCATTATGAATAGCTGATGTTAATTGTTCTTGTATTGCTCCTCTTCTACCAAATAATTCAACTATTCTATTTAGTTTTGATAAACCAATTACTCTACCTTCATCTCCAGCTATATATCCAATATGAACAACTCCCCCAATTGTTTGGTGATGATGAGAACACATTGATGTTAATGGAATATTTCTTTCAATAACAATACCATCATAACCATCTGATGGGAAAGATGTAATAGGAGACATTTCAGTATATCTACCTGCCCATAAATCATTAACATATGCTTTTGCTACTCTTTTAGGTGTATCAGCAGAATTTGGATCTTTTCTCCAATCACATTTTAATTCATCTAAAAACAGACCAAATTTATGGGCTGCTTTTTCTATCATGTCTAATTTTTGGGCATTATTAAGTGGAAATCCAGGTGCCACACCATTTGCAAATCCTTCTTGTACTACTTCTAATTCTTGGTGTAATTTTCTACGGTTGCTCATTTATATAACTTTTTAATTTATCTATTAATACTAATACATCATCTGGGTCCATTGTAATAGCACAGCATGTGTTTACATTTTCTTCTATATCATCTAATATACGAAGGGCTTCTTGCTTATCCAAATCTTAGACTGTAAATTCTAACCAAGTAGTTAAAATGTATTTATCATTAGATTCAGGCATATACCCTTTATGTATATAAGGCCAACTAGCAGGATGAATAATTAACTTTCCAGTTTCAGGTTTAACCTTAAAATAATCATCTGCTCCTTCTTCTTTAAATAAAAATCCAGTTTCTCCTCCTTTTTCAACTGTATTTAAGTAAAGAATAAAAACAAATAATCTTCTTGAAGTATGCATATCTTCTTTTTCTACATGCCATGCATTATAATGTCCTTCATTTTGATCATATTTTTGGATTTGTAAAAGAGGGTAAGAACATTTACCATTTACTAAAAAATGATGATCAAACATATCTCCATGAGGGTAGTTTTCTAAATACCCATCAGATAAAGTTTTATTAAAACCTTTCATAACCATACTAGATAAACTAGCATTACCTGTACCTGGAGTATGTAAAATTTCGTAATCTTTTGTTCTTTTTATTTTATGGTTTATACCTTGCCCACTCGCTCCTACTATAGTATTATCTAAATCATTTTCATAATCAAACTTACTAATTAGGGAGTTACATTCACTTTCTGTAAATGCGTTTGGAAAAATTCCTATTGTGTCTTTAAATTTCATATTTTATACTTCTCTTTTATCTTCAAATGCAATAATATGGGGTCTCCATGTCATTCTATAACCATTATCTCTAACCCAATCAAATAATACAGGATAGGATTTAAATAATGCTTCCCTACTATCTCCAGCAGGCATAAACCATACTTTTTCAGGTTTAACATCTAATATAGAAATACATTCCATAATTTCAGCTAAAGCTCCTTCATCTTTTCCATCCCATACAGGTTTAATATGGAAATCTGAATGGTAAGCAATTGATTGTTTTATCGATTCATAATTAAGTCTAAGCTTATTATGTCTATCAATCATTCTTTGGTCTGTAACAGCTCCTTGAGGCGTTGGTACCCCAAGTACAGGTACACTATTGGAGAACTTAGGACTAATAGAAAGCAAATTAATAGGATAGTCAGTTGGTAAGAAATGGCTTCCTTCAGTTTCAATAGTGATAAAAATGTTTTTTTCATGAGCAAAATGGGTTAATTCATTTACTAAAGCAGGATGCATAGTTGGAGAACCTCCAGTTAACATCATTTCTTTTATATGAGGGTTATCCTCATATGCTTTAATAATATCTTTAAAATTAAAATGTCCTTTTTCTGGGTGGATGCTCGTATACCAACTGTCACACCATCCTCCTTCTCCAAAATAACATCTATGTGTGCACCCTGTAGTTCTAATAACTACTGTAGGGTATCCTGCTCTTGATCCTTCTGATTGTACTGCTGTGTAAATTTCTACGATAGGTAAGTTTTTATCGTAATCTTCAATTCTTTTTAATTGTTTGTGCATATTGTTAATTTTTTTGAGTGGTTTTTCATTCACTATTATCATAACTACTCGCAGTAATAAGCTGCGTTTTTACCATGTTCCATGAATTTAACTTTTGTAACTTTAACTCTACCTTTAGTTTCAGTTTTAACAAATTCATTTAACTTATTATAAATATATTCAGCAAATTTTTCAGCACCAGTTGCTGGGATTATTCTTACTTGAGCTACATTAGCATCTCCCATTTGTTTAAATGCTGCTAAAAATGGATCATCTTCTGCTACTATTAGAGTATGATCAAACATATAATCCATCCAAGCTTTTGGAGACATATCATCTATTTTAGTTTTAGCTCTTTTCATTCCACCAAAATCCCAAACCCAATTTCTATGATCTAATTCTCCTTCAAAATATACTTTAAAAGAAATTCCATAACCGTGTACAAATCTACAGTGTGTATCTTCTGCTTTCCATTGACGAAATACAGTACTAAATCCGTCAAATACTTTACTTGATTGATGTTTACCCATTATACCAGTTTTTAATTTGTTCTAATGGTTGAGCACCTACTAATCTATCAAGCTCATCTCCATTACTATTTACTTTAACTAATGTTGGAACGTTTCTAATACCATATTTAGTTGATAATTCTTGATCATTATCAACATTTACTTTTTGATATGGCAAACCACTTCTTTCCATTACAGGTCCTAACATTTTACAAGGTCCGCACCAATCTGCTGAAAAATAATAAATTTTATTCATATTTAATTTTTAATTGTTATACTAATTCTTCTACTATACCTATTACTTCCGATAATATAAGAACCCCTACTGCAAACTCCAAGCTATATAACAAAAGTCCATAACCAATTAATCTTACTCCTGATTTGGCAAAACTAACAAGTTGGTGGGTTTTTTGATCTGGCATGTTTGCTAGATTATTTCTATCTTTTTCTATTCCATCTAAATTATCTATCATATTATTTAAAACTTTAATTTTTGTTGACTCGTCAGGTCTCGAACCTGAACTCTTCTGGACCAAAACCAGACGTGTTACCAATTACACCACGAGTCATTACTATTTAATAGCTTAACCCGTAATCACTTACTTTTGTAAATAACCATGCTTGACCTGGTCCTTTTACTGAATCAGGTTTCATAACAATCATTTGCATACCTTTTAAATAAAATAATAACCTATATTCATCATTTTCTTTTTGAACATAAATGTATTTTTTTTCTAGTGTAAAATTTCCTGTTGCTGTTTCTTTACCATTTTCATTAATTGACTGTCTTAAGAATGAATCACCATCTTCATTGTAATTCATATATAAAACAGTGCCATCCCAAGCTTGCCAGGTTCCGTAAATGTTTTCATTATCTGTTCCAAGTCCAATTCTTTGTTCTTGTGCCGTTGCAAAAAACATAAAGGTAAAGAATAATAATGCTGCTATAGCTAATTTGTCTAATAAATCTAATTTTTTCATAACTTATACTTCTGAGTGTTCTTTAAGTACTTTTAAAACAGACTGTTTAGCTACTTCGTAGTCAACAGGTCCCGTTTCATCTTCGTATTGAACAGGATCTTTCCTACCCAAATCAATAAATGCTTCAATACGCTCAACAGACGAAGCAGATTTATAATCACTATTCCCACTAGGAAAAGGCTTATAAGAAGTGTTAGTTCTAGAATAAACTTCATCGAATCCAATAGATAATCTTTCACATAATATTTGTCCATCTTTTAATATTCCTAATTTGTCCGTATCTAAATATGGTGTAAAATACCCTACCCTATCAGCTTCCCAATTACCTATTCTAAAAGCTGCATCATCTGCATCTCTAAATTCTTGTCTGCAATCAGGATAAACAGCATGATCACCTGCATGAATACCTAAAGCGATATCACAAGTTTCTTCTGTTTTATTAGCAATAGATAATGCTACTGCCTGTGTAATAGAGGCAAACATTTTATTCCTATTAGGTACAACTGTTTCTTTCATATTATCTTGCTCATAATGACCTTCTGGTACATCATCTCCACCTTGAACTAGTGCTGAATCTAGTAAATCTACTAATCCATCTAATTTAATTTGTCTATAATTTACTTTGTAACCATTTATAGCTAAATAATCAATTAATGATTGAGCTCTTTCTAGCTCTACTCTGTGTTTTTGACCGTAGTCAAAAGAGATACCTGTTACAGTATCATATTCATTGATAGCTCTTAACAATAGGGTGCTGCTATCCATTCCACCACTTAACGAAACTACTACGTGCTTTGCCATAATTTATTTTATTAATTTTTGCCAGGTATTTTGCGTATAGGCTAACGCTTTATTGATTCTACATTTTACGTATAGGACAACATACGAAAAAATTGTTGTTATTCCAAATCCTCCTACAAGAAGAGTCCAAAGATTTGGATGCCAATGTTCTCCGCAAAATCCAAGTGCATGCTTAATTATTTCTGCCATAGTTATCTATTTTATCATAATTATTAATTTCTCTAAAAACTGTCGTGTTATGTATAACACTTAGGTAATCTACTTTTTTAAACTCAATATCATAAAAATCATTCATATTAGCTTTTGGTTTTAATGTTAAACCATTTTCATTATATAACTTATCTTCTAATGCAGCCATTACTGGATTTGAGGTATCAATTGATTCTATCCTAGGATTATTATCATACCATCCAAATTCTTGAGGTATTGAACACCCTAATAAATGGAAATTAATATATTTTAGCTGGTCTAATTTTAATAAACCTTGTACAAATCTTACCCTACCTAATGCTTTTCCCATATCTTCATTACTATGTGGAAAAAAATCATTATACCAAGTAGCACCATAGGATACACATAATTTTTCGTAACCTAAACCTTGTAATAGACTAGCACATAAATATGCTTGATTTTTATTTTCACCTTGAATTACAGCGGTTAATTTTGTTTTTTTAGGGTATTTAAATTGTTTCCAATACTTAGCTTGAGCAGCTGTTTGAGCACAATTCATCCAAACATCTGGAACTATAAATTCATTTGGTTCTAATTCTGTAATCCAATGTAATAGTCTTTTACTATTATATGCTTTTCCTAATTCATGAAGTGAATTATCCATAATTACATATCTACCTTTATCTCTAGCACTAATAAAATATTGTTTATATTCCTCATCTTGGTCTAATAAATGAGGTAAACAATAGTCATAATCATTAAATTCAGATGATGCTGTTAAAAGACATCTAGGTACTTCGTGTGATATTTTAGGCATATTTTTTTGGGCGTCCTCTACGAGAGACTTTAATTTGTTCTTGGTATTTATCTTCAATAATATAATAAAGATCTATTATTTCTCCACTACATTTTAAACATTCTTCTACAACTTGTTCTTTTGTAATATTAAAATGTTTAACAAAATGTGTATATAAATTTTCTAATCTATCTGTTTCATCCTTTTCATAATCTTCCCACAATCTTTTTCTACGTGCTTTGAGAACTGCCCCCTTTTCATTATATTTTTGTATATCACCCTCAACTTCAATGGTTAATTCATTCAACATATGTTCACATAAATATGCTTGCCAACCATAACATGAAGAATCAAAATCACCATTGAATATTTTTTCACGAAAATCAGCTTTATAACCTAATGGTTTATTTTTAGCTTCATACCAACGCCACCATCTAAACCTATTATAATTTAATTGTTGATAGTTTTTTAGTTGTTTTTCTATAAACTTTTTTTTATGTGGAATGTCAAACATTAATAAAAAATCCAGATTGAAACATAAAACAATAATGACATCACTCCCATGAATACTACATTTCCTATAAATTCTAATGGGTTTTCTCTAAAGTATTTAATAAATTCTTTCATGACCTTTATTTTTAATTACCCGTGAATATACGACTTCTTATTCAGGTAGCCAAACTATCCACGAGAGTTTTCACGATAATCTAAAAAGAATCCAATAGCTACTATTAAATTCATTCCAATAGACGCTCCAATTTCTATTAAATCATGAAAGTTATGTATTGATAAATGAATATGTCCTACAACCCAAAAAGGTATTGCTAGGTTTTGGCTAATCCAAATTATAAGAAATTTAGTAAACTTTACCATCTTCATTGAAAAAAAACGTTTGGTGTAATCTACAATATTCAGGACCACTTCCAAAATATTGTACAGCAGCATGGAAATAATCAGCATCATAAATTATTGCTCTGTTATAAATGTTTGCTACGTAATCTAATTGTTCCCAACAGGTAAAATCTTGACCATCATTTTCAATTTCTTTAAACCTTGGCATATCAAGACTTCCATCACTAAGTAATGGTGGTTTTGTTAATCCTGTTCTCTTATGTTTATAAGTTGCTGTTCCTGATTCAGGTGGAGCATTAGGTGTTAAATATATTACACAAGCGTATGTTGTATAATTATCTGAATGTACCCAACATTTATCTAAAGCTGTACATAAGTTAAAACACCCATTATAATTTTCCATATCCATAAAATGTTTTTTATCGATTTTGGTATTTAATGAATGTTCAAAAGCCTTTAATACTGATATGTCTTTTACAGAATCTGTTCTTTTTCCAGGATGATTTCCTTTTTTATCGTACCACTCCATATTTAAAGCTTGATTTCTAACAAAGTCTGGGTCTGTATAAAAATCGTCTAATACTAATAAACTTGTCATAACTATTTTATAATTTGTCTTAATTTTTGAATTTCTGCTTCTATTTTAAGTCTTCTTTCTTCTTGACCAATATAATTACCTTGTTTTGTTTTAGGTAAACTATTAAGTTCTTCTTGTAAAGACTCTAATTTTTTATTTAATCTATATTCTTCATAATGCTCTCCATCATTACCATTTTGACCTATAATATTCATTCTTTTTTCAGCTTCATCTTCCCAATCGGTGTATTTTGCTTGGACTTCAAGACTAGCACTTTCAGCTTCTTCCCAATTATCATTTCTACCGAATAATTCTGTATTAATGTCTTCTTCCGTAATTTCTATTTTTTCTTCATATAAATTTTTTCTATATTTTTTTCTAGGATAAGCTTTGTCAAAAGCAAAATTAGCAGCTACAACTAAAGATATAGCTAAAGGATCAAATACAAAAATTATAATAAGTAATAATATATTAATGATTTTATCCATAGGATAACCGGTCAAACCCGATAGATACTGCAGGGGTCCTAATTCTCCAGCGACCTCGTTGTTATTATCAAGCTTCAGTACTTCTAACTGAAACTTTTGAAGACTATCTGATGCTATTTCTCTTTTTACTTGTACATCTTTACGATTCTCTTCTTCAACTTCGATACGTTTTGCAGCCATCCTAAGTTCGGTAGTAGAGATTGTTGTTCTAATGCCCCCAACCACCGAGGTGTCTCGTACTTGGATCGACGAAGCTCTGGCATTTGATAGAGTACTAATATTATTAGATATTCTTTTAATTTCGTCATTATACCTGTTAACATCATTTTCATAAAATTCTATTTTTTGTTGTATAAACCCTTTTTGATTTTCTACCATAGATAGTTTAGCATAGGTATCTTGGTAAGCAGCACTTAAAAATCCATAAATACCCATACTAGTAATTAATACTAGTACAGTAGTTGCTATAACTAAATAAGTTCTTAATGCTTTATTAATAGAATCCCAATACTGGTATAATAATGAAGCCGTAACTAATTTTGCAAATTCTAATGAACCTGCCATTATAATAACTTGAAATTGTGCTCCTGCAAATAATTTGCTTAACCCATAAACTGAATAGAATGCTGCCGATGCACTTACTGATAATGCAGAAAATGCAATAAGAAAAGGGAACATTCCTTTTTTAATATTTTGTAACATAGTTTGATTTTTATACTGTGTCGTAGTCAATATACGAAATTTCTACCTCGTCTCCACGCTCAAGTGCTTCAGCTATGGGAGAATAGATTCTTTTATAAGCATCTACTGAGGCCCCTATAAAACCACTTTTTGATTTAGTAACATTTTGTTGTTGTGTGTCTCCTACTAACAAACACCCAGAAGTATGTTCATCTGTATTACCAGTATGAATTAAAATGTACTCAAATCCAGGTACATCTTGTACATGGAGCATACCTTTATGCATAGAGCCATATTTAGCTGCGTATTTACTATGAAAACCACCTACTTTTCTTAATTTAATTTTATAGTTACCCTCAGGTATCCTAGTTTCATGTTTTACTTTTTCATTTCTATGTTCATCTTCTAAAGTATAACATAAAAATTTTCTTTCTGCTGTTGTATCAAATAATAATCCATTTGTACTATCTTTTTGTGAGCTTACTCTTAATACTTCTAGTTTCATTTTTTCATGTGTTTTGTTAAATTTGGATACATATCGTAAAATGCATTTGAAATCCATTTTTCTATTTTATTTATTACTTTTCGCATTTTCTATTTCTAATATTTTAACTGTTTTTTTCAATTCTTTAACTTCTTCTTGCAAGTATTCTATTCTTAAATCTTGTTTAGCATCATCAGGCAAGGCACCCATTTCACCTCTAGGCCATTTTACCCTAAATTCATGATTTAATTCAACATCATCTTGCATTCTAACTACGTCTAATTGTAGTTGAGCTATTTCACCTTGTAAGGTAAACCATACACCCGCAATTGAGACTACACCAACAACCATACCTATTAAGGCTTTAACATCTAAACTTACTTTAGATTCTTCATTTAGTTCTATTTTTTTTTCTTCCATTATTGATATAATTATAAATTCCCGCACCTTTCGGTACGGGAATAAATATTGAACACCCCCTTATTTTTTAACTATGTGATATAAAATGAAAGCGCCTACTAATCCTAGTAGTCCTTCCGCGTTAAGTGACCCTAAAATTTCCATGATATTACCTACCACAGATACTTCTGGCCAAAAAGGGATTCCTGCTCCATTGAATAGTACTTCTAGTACTACCCCTAAAGCGATTACAGACACACCTATGTGAGTCAGTTTGTCAGCCCAAGAGCCGACCTTGTTTAGAATTTCCATAAAATTGGGTTTTAAGTTAAACAAATGTAACTAGCAACTAATTGTCTTCGTTTTTTTTCTTACCGAAGATTTTGCCTACCTCAGCGATTCCGAATGAACCGAGGGTTATGATTACAAAGGAATTATAAATGTAATCTTGTATTTGAAGTTCTTTGCCATATACACCAGTAACAATATCTACTACTGCAAAAATGACCATTACCATAAAGGATAAAAATCCTACTACGTTTTTTTCGTTAATGTCGTTATTGTCTTTAAACAAATCTTTAAATGCCATACTTTTAGTTTTTAAAAATTAGTAAAACTATTAATGGAACCTTATTATGTTGTGATGATAAATATTAAAATCTATTAGAATTTTGAATTTCTTCAATTGCTTCATTTACTTCTTCCACACTTACAGGAAATTCTAGATCTAATCCTGCTTTAAATTTTACTAAATTATCTCGAGTTATTATAAACATGGTGGGAGCCATTCTAACTCTATATTTTTTCTTAGCTATTGGAGCTTTTGCAATGTCTACTCTATAATATTCTATATCATCTCTATCAGCTAATTCTTTCCAATTAGAGTAACAATTTATTTCATTAAATTTAGCCCAATATTCAACTACTATTACTTTATCATCGTCATCACCAAAGGCTGAATTGCCATTTATAATTTCTTCGTAATTTGAATCATCTAACCAATACTTTTCCGGAACTTCCTGTTGTCCTAAAAGGAGAGAGGGTATTGCTATTAATAATAATAGTAGTTTTTTCATAGTTATTACTTTTTAGACATCTCGTACATACGTTCTTCTAGCTTATCTAATTTATCTAGAATCATTTCAACGTCTTCTTGAGTGTCCATTATTGTCTGTCGAACCAACTCATCTTTTAAGTCATATTCTACCCTTTCAATAACTGGTTCAGGTTGGGTTGCAGCATAAGCTATGTCTGCTTGTAATGTGAACCACATACCTGCTATAGTAACAACAAATGCCACTATCATTCCTATTGTTTTTAAGTCTAAAGTTACTTTAGTATCCTCCCCTATTTGTTGTGCCATGTTTTTTTAATCTAATAAATATCCGTAAGGTGTTGATGTTACATCTTGCCCTATTGGAAAGTTTTCTAATCTCATTGATAATGTCATAGTTCTATTAATATAAGGGTTATAAAATTCACCCTCAGCAGTTAAACAAATTAATAAAGGGTCATAAAAATCCTCTTCAGAGGGTTCAATGATTTCTCCTACTATTACTTCGTTCCAAACTATATATTCATCGTTGCCAGGTATTTCTACTCCAGCATACTTGTTATTGGGATTTTCCCAAGTGTAAGTACCTACATCTAATAATAAACCATTATCTACTGCGTCTGAATCTAATAAGTACATTGCAAAGTGTTGTCTATCTGCTCTTGGTTCTCCATCATCTATTTGAAGATATAGGATAAATATTTTTCTTAGTTTACCATCAACCCATTGTGTTCCACCATATGAATTTACCAAAGAGTATCTTTCGTATGGGTCAAATGAATCACCATCTAATGCAATTTCAAATAATAGTTGTCTTTCTTCTACTACATCATCTTTAGAACAACTAAAGAAAAGTATAAGCGTTAAAAATAATATTAATTTTTTCATTTTTATTTAAATGTATAATTTAATCCAAATGTGGATTGGAATAATTTACTATCCCACATTTTGCTATATTCTCCTTCTATAAATACTCCTAAATTTTTATTAAGTTTCCAACCCATATTAATACCAGCTGAATAGTCATCCCATTGTTTATCTGCTAATAAATTATTATGTCCTCCTTTACCCCAACTTTCTCTTTGTAGGTAAGAAAAATCTACATTTCCTGAAATATATGAATGATATGGAAGAATATAATTTCCGTATGCGTGTAACCAAAAATTATTTTTATAATGGTAATAATCAAAACCTACAATAGGAGCAATTTCAGCAAAATCATCTAATTCATTCCATCTTTCTTGATTATATCTATTCATTAAATCAGTAAATACATTTTCTCTAAAATCAATGTCAGAATATGCTACTATTTCTCCAGCTTCATTCTTCCAAATCCAATCTTGACTTTCAGCTCCAGTATTAACATCTGTATAAGTTGTAAAGTGATCTGTATAACCATATTCAAATCCTAAAGTGTACCAAGGATTTGCTGGGTATTCAAATTCTTCTCCAGTGTCAGGGTTTGTGTATGATGTAGTTTCGTTTAACCATATTTCTATTGGGTTGTATCCATATGCTCTTTCATGTGTTCTATAAATAGCACCTGCTGATATTGAGAATTTTTTACCAATAGGTAACCTAGCTCTAACTTCACCTGAGACATATTCTAAATTAATTTTATCAACTTCTCTAGATTCTGCTTTTACTATATGGTATTTACCTGTGTGTTTAATAAATAACCTGTGATTTTGAAAATCTTCACCTCTCCATCTTTCATTTTCAAAGTGGATTTGATATTCTAGCCCTTTAAAGGCTGATGTTGGGGCTGAAAATGCTAATTGTTCTTCAGTACCATCATAAAAGTTTTTAGGTTTTCTTTCGTAGTTAAATCTTGCTAGTTTTCTAATACCAATCCCTATTCTATAATCAAAGGGATATTCAGGTGTATTATCTACAACTACAGGGATATCATATAGACCATCTCCATCTCCTGTTCTAACAAAGTATGTATTTTCTTTTGCTTCAATAGAATTTGAGATATCACCTGCTCCATATACGGTTCCATACTTTAAAAAGTCATCATAAAGGCCTTTAAAAAAGTTCCCTTCTTTTTTAAGGGGAGATTTTAAGATTTCTTGACTTTGTAAATCCGGGGTGAATAAAATAAACGCAACAATTAATATTATTATTCTCATATTATTAATGTTTTACTATTTGACAATAAATATGAGAAAAAAAAGTTAAAATGCACTAACCATCACAAGAAAGACAATCTGCCATACGACTCCCTAAATCTCCTTTAATTACTGAATCTGTTCTTAAATAGTATAGCGTTTTAACGCCTAATTTCCACGCTTCCATATGGACTTGGTTAATCCATTTGGGAGAATCGTTAGGATCAAAAGAAAGATTAAGTGATTGTGTTTGATCTATATATTTTTGACGTTCTGCTGCTTGTTTTATTAATTCTAATTGATTTGTTTCAGAAAATGTTAAAAATACATCTTTTTCTTCTGTAGATAGCACATTATCTGGTAAATTTAATACAGATCCACCTTCTTGTAACATCTGATCCCACCATTTATTTTTATTTTCACCTTTAGATTTAAGTAATGCTTCTAATACTTTATTTTTTCTAATAAAAGTACCTTTAGCTCCATTAAATGTATAAACATTTGCAGGTAAAGGTTCAATTCCCGCACTAATACCACCACAAATAACAGAATTTGATACTGTTGGTGCAACTGCTAATAAATGTGTATTTCTCATACCAGTTCCTCTACACCATAATGGTTCTCCATATTCTGCCGCTAAATCCATAGATGCAGCTTCAGATTCACTTCTAATTTTATTAAAAATATTTCTAGTATGTACAGTAGATGCTACTGAATTAAATGGTAGATTTTTCTGTTGTAAAAAAGTATGCCACCCCATTACACCTAAACCTAATGCTCTACCCTTAGATGCATGTTTATGTGTTCTTTTTAAACTTTCTTTACCATTTGATTTATCAATAAATTCTTGCATTACTCCATCTAAAAACCAAATTGCTGTTTTAATACAATCTGTATCTTTATATTCTTCCCATTTAGCTAAGTTAAGAGAGGATAAACAACAAATAAAACTGTGTTCTTCATCTGTAAATAATGTAATTTCAGAACAAATATTAGTCATAGTAACGTCTAAATTATTCATTCTGTAGGCAATAGGATTGTTTTTATTAACATTATCCTTATACATTATATAAGGTTCACCTGTTTCCATTCTTGATTTTAAAACTGTAGCCCATTTATTCATTGATTCAGCATCCCTAGCTTCTAATTTTCTCATAAATGAATCACCTACAACAACACATTGGTGTAAATTTAAACACTGTCTATTTGGATCGCCCTTCGGTCTACGAATTTGTAAAAATTCCTCAATATCCCCATGTTCAATATCTAAATTAACTGATGCTGCACCTCTTCTAACATTACCTTGATTAGTAGCAATAATTGATGAATCATATATTTTTGCCCATGGAACTACACCTTCACTTTTACCATTTCCTGCAATTCCTTCACCCCGTTGTCTAATACGAGATAACGAAATACCTACACCTCCACCGGATGCTGTTAATTTCATTAGTTCCGCGTTAGTTAAACCAATTCCACGTATTGAATCAGGTGTATCTATACCAAAACATGAAATTGGTAATCCTCTATCAGTACCCATATTTGATATAACTGGAGATGCTAATCCTATCCAACCATTCCAAATATATTTGAAAAATTTGTTAGCTAATTCTGGTTTTTTAAGTCTATTAGCTGATGCACTTGCTACTCTTTTATAAGCTGTTCTTACAGTTTCACCAGGTAATAAATAACCTTTAGAAATTGTTGCTAAAGAGATTTCATCCATCCACTCAGGATACTGTTTTCCAGCTTCCCATTGACTATAATCTACTTGTAATGCGTTATTTTCCATATTTTAAAATAATGATCCAG
>Ga0206127_1000365_pt1 | contig 57430 bp, 47 predicted proteins | sample Helgoland_Spring_6_FD_148646 | JGI IMG/M metagenome (GOLD analysis project Ga0206127, IMG submission 148646) | Pelagic subsurface seawater microbial communities from Kabeltonne, Helgoland, North Sea - Helgoland_Spring_Bloom_20160419_1 | ecosystem: Environmental > Aquatic > Marine > Epipelagic ...
ACTTATCTGGCTATATATTTTTTTTATTGCATTATAATTTTGTGTCTTGAAGACCTCACCCCAGAATTTATATCTAAGTAATATATTCCAGCAGGAGCATCAAAACTAAGCTCTATTAGTTTAGAATCTTGGTATTTATTTAAGTATACTAGTTTCCCATACATGTCATACAACGTTACTTGTACTTCAGTTTGTTGTTTTGCTAAATCAATGGTAATATTTCCTAGTGTTGGGTTTGGATAAATATTAATAATCATTGGCTGTCCGTTATCAAATATTCCAACATTTGGCAAGTAAGTGACATCAAAAAATGCAGTATCTGAAATACAACCATTGATATCAACTACAACTAACCAATATTGACCATTGGCAGTTGGTGTTATTGTTGCGGATGTATCAAGAGTACTCCAAGCATAATTAAATGGTCCCATGCCACCAATAATATTTGCCACAAGGCTTAATTGTGCGGTATCAATACTAACACTTATATCAATAACCGTTAAATCTATAGTTGCTACACTATCACAGCCGTGTATTGTCTGTAAGGTGTCTACATAGGTCCCAGTATTTGTATAAGTATTACCATTCCACATATATTCATAACATGCTATTAGTGTATCCATTGAACTATCACTATAATTCACTACTAAATCCATTGTAATTACACTATCACAGCCGTGCATTGTTTGTAAAGTATCTACATAAACACCTGTAGAATCGTAGTTGTTTCCATTCCAAACGGTTGCATCACATACCACTAAACTATCGTTAGTAGCTATTGAATAATTAACTACCAAATCCATTGTGATAACACTATCGCATCCATGTATTGTCTGTAAAGTATCAAGATAAATACCAGTTGTGTTATAAGTACTACCATTCCAAATAGCGCTATCACAAACTACTAAACTATCGTTAGTCGCTATTGAATAATTTACTACCAAATCCATTGTGATAACACTATCGCACCCATGTATTGTCTGCAAGGTGTCCACATAAATTCCTGTTGTATTATAAGTACTACCATTCCAAATAGCACTATCACAAACTATTAAACTATCGTTAGTCGCTATCGAATAATTTATTACCAAATCCATCGTAACTACACTATCACAGCCGTGTATTGTTTGTAAAGTATCTATATAAATTCCTGTTGTATTGTAAGTATTACCATTCCAAATAGTACTATCACAAACTACTAAACTATCGTTAGTCGCTATCGAATAATTCACTACCAAATCCATAGTCACTACACTATCACAGCCATCAATATTAGTTAAGGTATATGTCGCTGAATTATTGCTGCTTGTGTAAGTAGTGCCATCTATCCATGTATAATTATCACATGCTGTTATAACATCAACTCCAGTATTAGAATAATTAATAGTTAAATCTAAGGTTACTACGCTATCACAGCCATCTATATTCGTCAAGGTATGTGTAGCTGTATTATTACTACTTGTGTAAGTAACGCCGTCTATCCACGTATAATTATCACACGCAGTTATAACATCAACTCCAGTATTAGAATAATTAATAGTTAAATCTAAGGTTACTACGCTATCACAGCCATCTATATTCGTCAAGGTATGTGTATCTGTATTATTACTACTTGTATAAGAAGTACCGTCTATCCATGTATAATTATCACACGCTGTTATAACATCAACACCAGTATTAGAATAATTAATAGTTAAATCCATTGTCACCACGCTATCACATCCATCTATATTCGTCAAGGTATGTGTAGCTGTATTATTACTACTTGTGTAAGTAGTGCCGTCTATCCATGTATAATTATCACATGCTGTTATAACATCAACACCAGTATTTGAATAATTTACAGTTAAATCCATCGTAACAACACTATCACAACCGTGTATTGTCTGTAAAGTATCTACATAAATTCCTGTAGAGTTATAGGTATTGCCATTCCAAATAGCAGTGTCGCATACGACCAAACTATCATTACTAGATTTAGAATAATTAATAGTAAGGTTTAATGTAACTAAGCTGTCACAGCCATAAACATTGGGTAACACCTGAGTGGCAGAACTATTACTTGTTATATAAGTTGTACCATTTATCCAGGTATAACTATCACACGCTGTAATTACATCAACTCCAGAATTTGAATTGTTTATGGTTAGGTCTAAAGTTACTATACTATCACAGCCAGCTGCATTGGTTAATGTATGAGTAGCAGAATTATTACTACTTGTATAGGCATTCCCATCTATCCAAGTATAACTATCACAAGCAGTAATTATATCTGTTCCAGAACTTGAGTTGTTAATAGTTAGGTCTAAAGTTACCACACTGTCACAACCTAATGAAGTACTTAAGTTTTGTATTGCTACATTATTACTTGATGTGTAGGTTACTCCATCTGTCCATGTGTAACTATCACAAGCTGTTATTGACTCGGTGTAAGCCTTTGAGTAATTAATCGTTAGATTTAAAGTTACTACACTATCACATCCGTAAGAATTTGTAAGAGTGTGTGTCGCTGTATTATTGTCAGCTATGTAAGTATTTCCATTAATCCAAGTATAGCTGTCACATGCAGTAATAATGTCAGTTCCTGTATTTGAATAATTGATAGTTAAATCTAAAGTTACTATACTATCACAACCAGTTGCATTAGTTAATGTATGTGTTGCTGTATTATTACTTATTGTATAAGTATTTCCATCAATCCATGTGTAACTTTCACATGCTGTGATAATATCTGTGGTATTTACTGGTGGACAATTTGCTCTGATTTCAAAGTTGTCTATTGCAATATCTCCTCTATATACAGTTCCGCCTGAATCAGCTCCTGCAACTCCTATAATTGTAAATTGAACTAGCCCTGTATAACCAGATAAATCTATTATCTCCTCATTCCATTGATCTCCTTGATCTCCGGATTTTATAAATATTTGATTGATTAACCCAGATGCATCTGTAATATATATGGATAACTCATTGATAGATGTTCCGTACATATGAGTGAAAAATCTTAACTCAGCTGATGTAAGATTACTTATATCAAAAAAACTTGAAATAATTATAGCAGAATCTCCTGCTTGTCTAGGAGATGATGTTTCTATGTAAATATAATTACCTCCACCTGAGACATCATCTGAAGGGCCAGTTGCTACAGACCCAGTTCCACCTGTATTTAATGTCCAATCAAAATCATCTCCACTGTTTTGTGTCCAACAAATTAAAGTTGGTGAATTAAAATCGTCAATGAAAGGCGCAACTTCATTGTCACAATTGGTGTTGAAGATGAAAGGACCAGTCCAAAAACTTAAATCATTGGTTCCGCATTGTGCTTGAACATAATATTCATAAAAAGTAGATGAGGACAGACCACTTAGTATATGGCTTGGAGACGTGGAATTTGAAATCAACCCAGACCCTTGAGTAAAACCAGATAGTCCATACTCAATATTCCAAGAAGTTTCAGAACCACCAACAGTCCAAGACAAATCAGCGCTATTAGAAGTTATATTATTAGCAGCCAGATTATTTGGTTGAGGACACGTAACTAATGTAGCAAAACTATAAGGACCTGTCCAGTAACTTAAATCACCATTGCTGCATATTGCCTGAACGTAATAATCATAGCTGGTTGAAGAATTAAGACCACTTAAAGAATAGTTAGTACTATTAATGTTTTGCAACGTTGTCCCATATCCGAGGAAAAAACCAGAAGGACCATACTGTACATTCCATTGGGATTGATTGCCTCCAGCAATCCAACTTAAGTCAGCACTTGTAGTAGTTATATTTACTGCATTAAGAGACGCATACAAAGGTTGCGAACAGTTGGAAGCCTGTCCTATTGTAATATTATCAACTAATAAATCGTTGTAATAGTCATTAGAAGCGCCACCAGATTCTCCTCTTAATCTTAAGCTAACCAGTCCTGAAACATCGTACCCAGTTAAGTCAAATGTTTTTGTATCCCATCCAGCAACTGTATTATCTTGTAGCGAATCAATTACAACCCAAGACAATCCGTTATTAGCTTCTACATAAAGTATATTTGGCGGAGTTGAGCCATTAGTTCCATCATAACTAAATAAATCGAATGTTAATTCTGGAACAGCTAATCCGGAAATATCAACCTGTACTAACTCAAGGACAGTTTCTTGATCTGTACCAGAAAAATCAATCCATGCATAAGTTCCGGATGTTCTCCCATTATTAGCAGCATCATAAGCAGGTGAACCAGTAAAACGCCAACCGTCACCACTAATTAAGCTTTGAGACCAACAATTAGGTAATTGTCCGATGTCTAAGCTTTCGTAGTAAGGGGCAACAACAACACCACATGGACAACTTCCATCTGATTGACAACTTCCAAAACAATGCTGAATAGTAGTATCAGATGTAATATTTGGCAATAACCTATCGTTCCAATTATTAGGATCCCCACAACTCAAACCAGATAAATCTTCTTTAGCTGCCCAGTCTCCTCCATTAGTTGGACTATTTAAGAAAATATAATAGTTAGGACCAGAACCTGGAACAACATTTACAGTTGCAGTCCATAAATTAGGATTTGCTTGACTTTGAATCATTGGAACGGCCAATGCATCTCCTAAAAATCCACCACCAACATACATGCCGTTGGGCCCAATTGATGTTCCATAGTTGGTAATATTAGATGTGTTTAATGTTAATGTAACTGCGTTGGTAGGTAATACTGGCGGAACACAAGTTCCGTCCGATGAGCAATTACCAAAACAATGCTGAATCGTAGTATCAGCTGTAATTGTAGGTAAAAGTCTATCGTTATAATTACTTGGATCACCACAAATTAATCCAGACAAATCTTCTTTAGTTCCCCAGTCTCCACCATTATTTGGACTATTTAAAAAAGTATAGTGAAATGGCCCTGGTCCTGCTGGAACATTTACAACTGCAGTCCATATATTAGTGTCTACTGTGCTTTGTATCATAGGAGCAGCCATAGCATCTCCTAAAAACCCACCACCAGCATACATTCCATTTGGCCCAATCACACCGCTATTTGCATAAATAGTACTTGAATTAAGTTCTAATGTAACAGCATAGCTAGAAGGACAAATAGATAGGGATGTATCACTTAAAAACAAACCAGTTGCGGGAGATGGTCCAAAAGATCCAATTTGAAGTCCTTGAGAATTTGTTATTTGAAAAGAAATTTCACTGTCGTATGACCCAGAATTAAAGTTAAAATCTACTATGCTTCCAGAGTAGGTTAAAACAGAATCAATAGTATTAAAGCCAGAGCATGTAAAGTTCTTTATATTGTTACCATTTAGACTAACATCAATACTTGCTCCATTCCATCCATCACCATAACTATCTTGCATTGCTATTTTATAATAACATCCTGGGTCTGATAAGGTCTGAAATGTAAATGGCCCAACCCAAGAACTAAAGTTTCCATTGCCACAATAAGCTTGAACATAAAAATCATATGATGTATTGACATTTAGATTATTAAAATCTACAGAATTTGTAGAAACTGCTGAAACATTTCCATTTCCCAAATTAAAACCAACTGGTCCAAATTCTGTATTCCAAGTATTTATACTTGCATCATTACTCCAAGTTATTTGGGCACTATTGTTAGTAATACTATTTATTGCCAAGCCACTAGGGTCCACACAAGATTGACAAGTTGTAACTTCAATTAAATCAATTGCTAAATCTCCCTGATAGGATACTCCAATATTAGCTCTCTCATATGTAAAACTTAAATACATAGTTTGGCCAATATAGGCTGCTAAATCTACCCCTACTTGAACCCAAGGATCAGATTGATTAGCTTGATATTGTCCAGTCCAAGAATAAAAATCTGTAAATGGTCCATTGGGATTCGATGAGGCACCAACTCTTAAAGTTCCTATATTACTTCCAAATGCATGCATCCAAAAAGTTAACTCAGCTTCTAAACTTCCAGAAGATAAATTTATTGGAGAAGATACAATAGTAGCGGTATCTAAACCTCCAGTACTTGTTTCAAAATATAAGTATTCATTACCACTGTGAGAAGATAATGGACCAGTTGAGCCTGAAGATGTTCCACCTGAATTAATTCTCCAATATCCGTTTCCAGACCCTATATCTCCATTCCATAAAGAGTTATTGTCAATATCATCTGAAAATATTATTCCAGGGGAACCAGATGAACAAGTTATACCTTGGGGAGCTTGTGGTGGATATAGACATGGAGAACAACTTCCCCAACAAACTAAAGGAATTGTAATATCCGAGGTTCCAACAGTTAAAGTTCTATTTGTATATACAGGGTCTCCATTGGTGCAAGAAGCGTTAGGATCATTCATTTCTTGAATAGTCCACGTATCTGCAGAATACTTATATTCATAGTTTCCAGAAAGTAATGGAATTGTTGCTTCCCAAATACCATCTCCATTAGTATCCGTCATTGGATTACAATTCCCACACCAACTATTCCATGTTCCATTTACTTCAGGAAGAGAAAAAGTTGAGGTTACTTGATTCATATCAACTTGAAAAGTGACATTAACTGTAGTTGGTTGACAAGGTGCTATTGATGTATCCGTTAGAAAAACTCCAATAGGTGGTGATGGGCCCCAAGTAGTAATATTACCATCTGGAGCAGTAATTTGAAATGTTATTTCGCTATCATAAGAACCGGAATTGAAGGTGAAGTCAATAACATCTCCATTAAAAGTTTCAATAGAATCTAATGCCACAAATCCATTACTAAATCCCCAATTAGCAACCACATTCCCATTAGCTGAAACATCGATAGATGCTCCATTCCAGCCATCTCCATAACTGTCTTGCATTTCTACAGTATAATAACAACTCGGAGTAGCTAAAGTTTGAAATGTATATGGTCCGTACCAATTACTAAAGTCTCCATTACCACAATAAGATTGAACATAAAAGTCATAAGAAGTACTTGGGTTCAAATTATTAATACTTGTATTAGCGAAAGAATGAGCAGAAATAGTTCCAGAACCTTGAGAAAATCCTGTTGGTCCAATTTCTGTATTCCATGCAGTCTCATTTCCAGTACTATCCCAACTAATATTTACTGCCTGAGCTGTGATTGTGGTAAGATTAATATTTGATGGAGATAAACATGAAGGTATTTCAATAACACCAAATTCGTCGATGGCTATATCTCCTGGCCAAGTTTGACCGGAGGTATTAAGTCCTAAAGTTGCTGTAATTGAAAACTGAATAATATTGGTATTAGAACTTAAAGCTATTATTTCTTCATTCCACTGGTTTCCTCTATCTCCTGAATGGGTAAATACAGTTCCTAAATTAGTTCCTGTACTAGCATCCCACAAATCAACAGTCAACGTCCCAATAGCTGATCCATACATATGGTTTAAGAATTTTAATCCAGGATTGGTTAGTCCACTAATATCTATTATTTCAGAATATACCGTAGCTACATCACCACTGGCTCTTGGAGATGAGGCTTCAGTATACAAATAGTTTCCACCGCCAGTAAAGTCATCACTTGGCCCTGTTCCTCCAGATGGAGTTCCACCAGCATCTACTGTCCAATCAAAATCATCATTAGTTTCTTGTGCCCAACATTGTGAAAAGCCTGAATCAAATGTCTCGTTAGTCGGAGCTAAAGCAAAATCACACAAAGTAGTGAAAGTAAATAAAGGAGATGTAACTGAAGTGTCTCCTGATGGACATATTGCATGTACTTGGCAAGTATAAACTGTATTGGAGGATAGTGAGGATAGACTAGCAGCTGTAGTTGTGTGGCTAGTTCCTGCTCCATTTGCTATTAAGAACCATTCTGTTTCAGCTCCACCTGCTGTCCAGTTGATATCTGCAGATGTTGCTGTGATATTACTAGCTGAAAGTCCAAAAGGCGCTATACAACTTACACATGCATTTACTTCGACTAAGTCAATCGCTAAATCCCCTTGATAAGAAGTTGAACCAGTAACATCTCTAGCATAGGTAAAAGCAACATAAATTTGCTGACCTACATAACTAGCTAAATTTATTCCAATTTGAGCCCAAGGGTCAGATGGAGTTTGTATTTGGCCAGTGGTATTAAATACATTAGTAAATGGACCTGTTGCACTAGTAGAAACTCCTACATTTAAACTTCCAATAGCTGCACCGTAAGCATGAATCCAAAAAGTCAACTCCGCATCATTACTTGTACCGGTCAAATCAATCATTGGAGTTATAGCAGTAGCAGTATCTAGACCTCCAGTACTTGTTTCAAAATAAAGATAATCCGATCCACTAAAAGCCGATGTAGGACCAGTTGAACCAGATGGAGTCCCCCCTGAATTAACTTTCCAAATACCATTGCCAGAACCAATGTCTCCACTCCATCCATTAGATAGTACAATATCGTCAGAAAATGCTAATCCAGAAAGTCCATTTCCACAAGACAAACCAGATGGTGCTTGAGGAGAATAAAAACAAGATATACAACTTCCCCAACAGACATTTGGAATAATCATATCTGTTGTCCCGACTGATAATGATCTATTGGTATATGTAGTATTTCCATTGGTACAAGACGCATTAGGGTCGTTCATTTCTTGGATAGTCCAATTATCGGCAGAATACTTGTATTCGTAATTTCCAGAAAGTAACGGAATGGTTGCTTCCCATACACCATCGCCATCGTTATCCGTCATAGGATTACAATTACCACACCAGCTATTCCATGTTCCATTTACTTCTGGGGTGGTAAAAGAGTTAGTAACTTGATTCATGTCTACTTGAAAAGTAACATTAACTGTAGTAGGTAGACAAACTGAATTGGATGTATTGGTTAAGAAAACTCCAACTGTTGGATTTGGGCCAAAAGAACCTAGAGCAGCTGCAGAAGGATCTGTTATTTGAAAGGTGATTTCACTATCCCAAGATCCAGAAATAAAAGAAAATTCGACAATATCTCCACTAAGTGTAGCAATTGAATCTATAGAAGCAGAACCGCTACAAGTCATATTTGCTACAGTGGTGCCATTGACAGAAACATCAATGGAAGCGCCATTCCATCCGTCTCCATAACTGTCTTGCATATCCACAACATAATGGCATTGTCCAGAGACGAAAAGAGATGATAAAAAAGTAGTTAGTAAAAGGATAAAATTTTTCATATTGATTAATATTGTTTTCTTCCAATTTATTAAAAAACCATCCCTTATCAAACAAAAACATATATTAAATATATTTAATAGGGGATATTAAGTGAATTAACGTAAAGTCACCTATTTTAAATTTTTATACATTTAAAAAAATAACTACCTGACAACTTTTAAAATAATTATTCTTAGAATTGATCTTTAAATTTTAGAAGCTTAATCTTATGATTAAAAAAATAATTTATTTCCTTGTATTATGCCTATTTTCTATACTTCCTATTGAATTAAAAGCAGCAAAAGCTACAGAAAACGATACTATAAAAATTGTATCCTGGAATATTAAAATGGTTCCAAAAGCTCTAGGGCTTTTCACAAAATCAGCAAGAAAAAAACAAAAAGATAGAGCCCCAAGAATCATACAATACTTAAACAATACTGATTTTGATATTGTAATTCTTCAGGAACAATTTGACCAATCAATCACCAAGAAGTTTTCTCAGGATTTAAGTATTAATTACCCTTACATCTTATCTCCAATAAAAGAAGGATTTACAGTAAAAATGACCAGTGGAGTGATGATTCTTTCCAAGTATCCTTATGAGTTAATCGCCCACGAAATATTCAATGTCTCTAAAAAAACTGATAAAGCTGCACAAAAAGCATGTAGTTTAATAAAGATAAATATTAATGGTAAAAAAATACTTGTTGGAGGAACCCATTTAGATTCTAGGAACGAAGAATCTAGGATATTGCAAAGTAGGTTGACCAAAGAGAGAATCATTGCGCCATTTATTAATGATACTGTTCCGATGTTTTTAGCAGGTGATTTTAATGTAAATAAACCCTCACCTAATTACGATAGCTTGTCAACGTTATTTAATTTAGAAAATTACCCACTTAAAGACGACAGACCTTATACTTTTGATGAATTCAATAGTTGGAATGAAAAGGGATATAAAGCATGGATAGATTTTATTTTTTATCAAAAGACCAAGAAAATTGAAGTTTTGGACCAATATATTCTTCGACCAGTGATGAACTATAAAAAAACTAAAATGGATTTGTCAGACCATTACCAAATAGTCTTGAAAGCAGTTATTCGTTAAGAGCAGATAGTCTTTTTAAAAGTGGTGGATGAGAATAATGAATAAAAGTATAAAAAGGGTGTGGATATAGATTAGAAAGACTGTCTACTGAAAGTTTTTTTAGGGCCAACTCCAAGGCTGCTCCACTGTATGTAGTTTTAGCATAATGATCTGCTTCAAACTCATTTTTTCTACTATTAATATTCATTAAAATGCTTATTATAGTCCCTACAGGACTGTATAGTATTCCAAAAGCAACCAAGCCAAGGTGAAATACCATTTCTTTGCCACCCAAAGCTTGGGAGATTTCACCAACTTTTAGACAAGTCTCTAGCAAAAAACACATCAATCCCAATTGAAAAATTGTTAGAAATAAGGAAGTGATTACGTGCTTTTTTTTATAGTGTCCCACTTCGTGAGCTAAAACTGCCACCAATTCTTCTTCGGTGTGTTTCTCCACTAAAGTATCGTATAGAGCAATGGTTTTTCTTGGTCCTAACCCACTAAAAAAGGCATTGGCTTTGGAGGAACGTTTTGAGCCATCTATGATGTAAATATTCTTCAATGAATAACCTACTTTATTTGTGTAAGATTCTATTTTTTTTCTTAAACTGCCGTTTTCTAGTGGTGTTAACTTATTAAAAATAGGAACTATTAAGTCTGCATAAAACATATTTACTAGAAGCAGTATAAACGAGAGAGAGACCCAAAGCCAAACCCAAAAACCATTTTCTAGTAAGGAAACAATATAGATTGCTCCAAATAACAGAACTCCACCAATTATTAATGTTAGTAGATACCCTTTGATCTTGTCCAAAACAAAAGTTATAACTGTTGTTTTATTAAACCCATATTTTTCTTCAATTACAAAAGTGTTATAGCAACTAAATGGAATGCTAATAAAATCGCTCAGAATAAAAAGTACTAGAAAAAAAATACCTGATTTTAAAAATGGAATATCATAATAAAGAGAAATAAAATTATCAAGCCACCCATAGCCATCAAAGACTAAAAATAGTAAGGTTATTAAAGTGCTTAATGTACTTGAAATTAGACTGACTTTTCCTTTTTCTTTAGAATAATTTTTTGCCTTTAGATATTTATCTTCAGGGTAAAAATCTTTCATAACTGGTGGAATTTCTGTTCTCCAATTTTTACCATTTATAAAATCTAAAACAGTAGAAAATAGATAGTTGAAAATAACCAATCCGATGATTAAATAAAGCCAGTTTTCAGCTGTCATTTGAATTTAATTAGTTAAAACTAACTAGATTTTTAAACTCGTTGATTCTTTGTTCAATTTGAGATTTATCTAATTCTATTAACTTCTCTATACCAAATTTTTCAACCGTAAATGACGCCATTGCAGAGCCAACAATAATTGCTTTTTTCATAGCTTCCCAATCTATAGTATCACAGCTTGAAAGATGACCAACAAAACCACCAGCAAATGTATCACCTGCTCCAGTTGGGTCAAAAACTTCTTCCAGTGGAAGCGCAGGTGCATAAAAAATATTATTGTCCCCAAATAATAAAGCACCATGCTCTCCTTTTTTGATAATAAGATATTTAGGTCCCATTTCAAGAATTATTTTGGCTGCTTTTCTAAGAGAGTGAACTCCAGAAAGCAATCTAGCTTCTTCATCATTAATTGTTAATACATCTATTTCTTTAATTACCTTCTTCAAGTCCTCCATGGCAATTTCCATCCAAAAATTCATAGTGTCTAAAACAATTAATTTTGGACGAGTTTCCATTTGCTTAATTACCTTCATTTGAACAGAGGGAGTTAGGTTTCCAAGCATTAGAATATCACAGTCTTGGTAACTTTTTGGCACTATAGGATCAAAAGATTCTAAAACATTGAGTTGTGTATCCAAAGTATCTCTTGTATTCATGTCTTGATGGTATTTTCCTGACCAAAAGAAAGTTTTTTCACCATTTTTTATTTGGAGTCCCTCGGTATTAATTCCTCTCTCTTTGAAAAGAGCTATGGTTTCGTTAGGGAAATCTTCTCCAACTACAGAAATTAAGTGAGGAGAATTATTAAAGTAAGCTGCAGAAAGACTTATATAGGTACATGCTCCTCCTACAATTTTATCGGTTTTTCCAAATGGAGTTTCAATGGCATCAAAGGCAACAGTTCCAACACTAACAATTTTCATAATTAAATTTTTGAGGCAAATATAGCATTTGAAATAGGTCTTAAAAATATATTTATCGAAATTGATGAAATAAAAAATAAGAGGTATTGCATAAATTCAAACTTTGATGTAATATTGCAAACCAAATTTGCTTCTTTAGCTCAGTTGGTTAGAGCATCTGACTGTTAATCAGAGGGTCCTAGGTTCGAGCCCTAGAAGAAGCGCACTGAGAATGAGAGAGTTACGGCTATTTTAGTTGTAGCTCTCTTTTTTTATATATAAATGACGTATCCAAAATATATAAAAATCTTAATTTTTTAAATTAATATGGGGTTAGTAAAAGTTTTAACTTTTTATTTAATATAGCTTAACTAAGGCTTAACTTTTTTGAAAAAAATATATTCCATATTTGAATATGAAAAATCTAGCTATCAGTTTATTAATTTCTGTAATTGTCATAAGTCTTATTATTATCATTCTATAGAATGAAAATTGTCTCTAAGTATATAATTTCATATTATGATTTATTAGAACAAAAAGTTGATCATTTAGCAGATTCAATGCCCGAATTTTTATTTTTTCTAATCTTTTTTGTAAGATTATTCATTTCATTATCTTTTCACTTATTATATATATTACCAATTTATTTATTATTATTTTTTAATAAATGAATTTGAAATTTAGCAATTCCTCCTTTGCTTTCTTTTATTGCTTTATCTAATTTGGTGAAGTCCGTTAGCTATTAATAGTTATTTTTTATATGTTTATAATGTGCAAGAATTTTATAAAAATAACTATCAAAAGCGCTGGTTTAATTTGTTTGTCTATAACAATAATCTTGCTAAGAAGTATGGCAGAAAAGAATTTACACAACTTCCATTATGGAGACAACACTTTACATTTTTTGGAGTTTTCTTTCTATTAATATCTCTAGTTTTATATTATTTAAGTAAATTTTTTTTATAATCAGACCCTCGAATCAACTCCTGTTTTGTTGTATTTTCAGGATTTATAAACTATGAATATAAGTAAAGTAATAGACTATTTTATTCCTAAAAAACATTTGGAAAATGCTGAATTGTATCGAAAATCTCAATTCATTGTTTGGTTATTTTTTGTATTTATATTGGCGAATCCGTTTTTTGCTATAATATCTGGTAGTGATTCTACAATAACTTTATACATAGGTTCTTTCATAGAAATTTTATTGCTAGGTCTGCTACTTTTCTTCAAGTACAGGGGTTCATTTGTATTCATTACTCACGCTATTTGTAGTGCCTTTACAATTGCTATGTTTTTTATACCATTAGAAACTGGAGGTCTGTTTTCACCTGATCTGCCTTCCATATATATTTTTCCAATTTTCGCTTTAATTATGGGAGGAATTCGTATTGGTCTTTTTTATGTCTTTTTGAATATATTAATTCTCGTTGGGTACTATTTTTTGGCATTAAATAATACTCCATTTTATCTTGGAACATTAAATAACATATCTAACGAATATTTCTTTTCTAATGTATTAATGAACTTTTTAATAATCATTTTTTTAGTTTTTAGAAATGAAAAAAATCGTCAAAAATTATTAGAAGCGTTAACCGTTAAAAACACTTTAATTACTCAAAAAAATAATGAAATTCAGGAAAGTATTCATTATGCTAAGCGTATTCAACAAGCTATACTTCCTCCAAAAGATCTTGTAGATGAATATCTGCCGGACAGTTTTATTCTTTATAAGCCTAAAGATATTGTTGCAGGTGATTTTTACTGGATGCAACAGAAAGAGGAGAAAATTCTTTTTGCAGCAGCAGATTGTACTGGACATGGAATTCCAGGAGCACTAGTGAGCGTAATTTGTAACGACGCTCTAAATCAATCAGTTGAAGAACACAACCTTATTGAACCTGGAAAAATTCTTGATAAAACTCGTGATATTATTGTTCATGTATTTGAAAAAAGTGAAGAAGATGTAAAAGATGGTATGGACATATCTTTATGCGTTTTAGACAAGGCACAAAATACATTACAATGGGCAGGAGCTAATAATCCAATTTGGATAATCCGAAACGGTGAAATCCAAGAAACAAAACCAGATAAACAAGCTATTGGGAAGATTGATAATCCCCACCCGTTTAAAACACATAATTTTAAATTAGAAAAGGAAGATTTAATTTATGTATTCACTGACGGATTTCAAGATCAATTTGGAGGGGAAAAAGGAAAGAAATTCAAACTTGCCAATTTCAAAAAACTAATTATGAGTATTCACAATGAGAAAATGAAAAAACAACTAGAAATAATTAACACTTCATTTGAAGATTGGAGAGGAGACCAAGAACAGGTTGACGACATTTGCGTAATAGGTATTCGAATTTGAAATCAAAACAGAACTAATCTCTCTACTTTAGTAATTAATTTATATCTTAATTTTTTATCTCTAAACTTAAATATAAAATATGCACCAAATTGAACATCTGCTACACATTAACGCACCACTTAACAAAGTATACGAAGCTATTAAAGACGTTGAAAATATTAAACAGTGGTATACCACTGATATTGTGGATAACTTGGACAATACCAAAACTTTTAAGTGGGGTGAAATGTTTCTTATTGCAAAATGTAATGAAATTGAGAATGAGAAAATTACTTGGGAATTTTTAGAATCTTCTATGCCTATAGAATCGCTTTTTATGACTTATGAACTTAGCGAAAATGAAGGCAAAACTCGTGTAAGATTTACTTACGGTAATTTTTCTGAAAAGTCCGATTTTTATGCCAACCAAAATTTTAGTTCTGCAAAATATTTAGAAAGCCTAAGACAATTTTGTCAAACTGGAAATGGAGAAGCATTTGGTTCTGGTTCTTACAGGTCTTAGATTGATTTTTCTGAGAGCATCTAGTTTTTAAATTTAATTGTATTTAATTCAAAAAACAAAAGGGCATAGTTTTTGGAGATAGTTATTTAATATTTAAATGATAACTCATTAAATCTATTACTATGATTACATATAATAGAAACGTTTTATGTCTATTAATATTGATTTCTAAAACAATTGTAAGTCAAGAAATATTACAGCCATCTGCCACTGAGACATTACTAATTCTTGAGGTTTTGAACCCTAACGATTCGCCCTATGAAAATAAAATAGTAAAATTAATAGATGAGAACAAAAATGAATTTAAGTCTACTACAAATAGTAAAGGAGAATTAAAAGTTTTAGTGCCCAATGGACATATCTATTTTACAAAATGTGGGGAATTAAAAAATGAACGTATAATTAATATTGGAAGCAGAGGATATTCTACTTTTTCTAGCAAAAGATTTACTTACAGATTTACAGAGTTTACATTACAATTTATCAACTACCAAAACAAACCAGTAATTGGGGAGGAAATTCTAACTCTTCTAGCTTCTGGAGACTCATTAATCAAAAAAACAGACTCCTATGGAAAAGCAAAGTTCTATTTGCCAATAAAAGAAAGTTTTGATGTAAGAACGAAATATAATCTAATAAAAAAGTTTGAAATACCAGACAAGGGTTATCAGTCAGTAGCATACGATTTTAGATACAGAGGCCAAAGCACGAAAGAATATGAAGATGCAGTAATACAAAATAAACTAGCAATGATAGAATATGCTAAGCAAAATAGAATTAGAGATTCTATTCAAAGGTACAATGACTCTGTTCAGTCTACAAAACCTACTATGGTAATATTTTTTGCATCCGATAGAGAGTTCAAACATCTAGGGGAAATAAGTGTTTTCGATGGAAGTAAAAAAGGTAAGCTATTAGGAACTGTAAATTCTGTATGGAGTTGTCATTCTGGCCCATCAGAAGAAAATGCAGAAGTAAAATTTAAAAAAATGAAAGGCAGTTATACTTATTATGCAGTAAGTACTCAAGGTTATGAATGGGAAGGATCTTATAATATAAAAGGCGGAGGCTGGGAGAGAGTAATTTTAGAAATTGAAGACGGTAAAAAAATGCTTAATTAATTACAATTACTTTTTTTACCCCATGAATTAAAAAAGAACTTAATTAAAGAATGCAGCTATAGTTTGTCAGAGACTTTTCTTGCTGTTTTCTTCCTAGTTTGAGAAGCATCTATGTGAGGATCTGAATTTTTCGCTTTCCTTTTTTTCGTTTCCTTTTTAGTCTTTACAGAATAATTTGTTTTGGAAGAGTTTTCATCCTTCTTTTTCTTCTTTTTCTTCTTTTTTTCAGAAAGTCCATTTTCTGATTTTTGAGTCTTTTTATAGTCTAAAGTGCTGGACTTTTGATTTTGAGAAAAAACTGAGAAGCTTAAAAAGCAAATAAAAATAAGTAAGATATTTTTCATTATTTAATAATTTTAATGTGAAAATACATTTATTCCAATAATTCTACAACTCCTTGGTCTACTTATTTTTAAGTACTCTGTCCTTAATAAATTCTAAGTGCTTTTTCTTGAGAATGCTTCTCTTATTAATAGAATATTCTGTAAAAAAATGATGGGCTTGTAAGAATTTAATCTGTATTTCATCCCAATGATTTTTATTTTTAACCACCCCGTAACCTTTTAATTCTTCATAAAAATTCGATGAAATACTTAAAAAATCTTTCCTCCCTAAATAATCTAAATCTGCATCACATATTATTCTTTCTAAATGGTTATTTGGTTTTTGAGGAACTTTTGTAGATTGTATTAAATCACATATTTTAATTACTTGAGGTGGATTAAAGCCATATTTAGGGAGTATTTCACGTGCATAATCTGCCCCAATTGTTTCATTATCTAAATATTTATCTATATAGCCAAAGTCATGAAATAAAACTGCAGCTCTTAACAAAATAAAGTCTTCTGGACTAACTTTTTCATTAAATGCAATTTTTTCTACTGCATTTAAAACATCTTCGGTATGGTGTGGCCCATGATAAAATAGATTTTTTGCCAATTTTTTCGTTAGAAAATTAAACGCATATTCTTCCAATCCATAGTAGTCAATTTTAGATTTTGCAGAAAACTCCTTATAGTCTCTAAACCAATCACTAGAACTAAAAGTACCGTAAGAAGAAAATGCAGGGTCGATTCCTTTAACATAGAACATATATATATCCCCAGTATTTTTAGTAGATATTTTACCTCTAGAAGAACAATTATAAAAAGTCTTAACTACTTTATAGGTAGATTCAGAAATATTTACTTTCCATGGCTCTGAGTTACTTTCAATTCTTTTAGCAATATTTACAGTGTTGCCAAAAATATCATAGGCTATTCTCTTAGTTCCAAGAACTCCTGCAATAACATCTCCATTGTGGATTCCAATTCGTACTTCCCAAAATTCTTCCTTTTTAGAAACTGCACTTTCCTTTAACTTATTCATTAGCGATTGTATCTCTAAGGCTGCAGAAACACAGTTTATAGAACTCAATTCAGGATGGTCTCCAAAACCTCCAACAGCTAAGTAAGCGTCTCCAATAGTCTTAATTTTTTCTAAATTGTATTTTTCACTAATTGAATCAAACTCTGAGAACAAATTGTTTAATTTGTTCACCAAGTAAGTAGGCTTGTTGCGCTCTGCAATTTTAGTAAACCCAACAATATCTACAAAAATCACTGAAACATTTTTATAGGATTTAATTTCTGCATGTCCTTTAGCCTTTAATTCTTCTACTATATTTTGAGGGAGAACGTTGGAAAGAAGTTCATCAGATTTATCTCGTTCTAGCTTAACAAGTCTATTTTGCTCTGCAATCCTATCTTTTTGTTTGGATATAGTCTTTGTTCTTTTCTCTACTAAAAAAGCCAATTTTCTTTTGGTAGACTTTATTTGTTTTACTCTAATTATATAGCCTATTATTAGAATTAATAAACAAAAAATGATAAATGGAAAATAATATTCTGGCGATTTGAGCGAACTGAAAATATGAAAAAAAGAGAATTTGTTGAAAATAGATGCTATGTAAAGCATATTTAATTAATCAATTTCGACTGCAAATATTACTATGTCATCTACCTGCTCATGCTCTTCTCCCATCCATTCTGCCAATCTATCTTCTAGTAACTTTTTTTGGGTTTCCATGGAATCATTAACGGTCTCAACTAGAAGTTCTTTAAACTTTTTATACATGAATTTCTTACCTCTTGGTCCTCCAAACTGATCTGGATATCCGTCAGAGAAAGCATATATTTTATCCCCCTTTTTTAAGTCTAACTCAAAATTTTCATAATTATGTTCTCCATAGGTAAAGGAACCTATGGCAAATCTGTTGGTCTTATAAATTTCCAGTTCGCCATCTCTCACTAAATATACTGGATTGTTGGCCCCAGCAAATCTTAATTTCATTTCTTCAAAATTAATCGAGCAGAGCGTAATGTCCATTCCATCTCTAATAGAATCGTCGTTACTTTTATTTAATGAATCGTTTGCATATTTATTTAAATCATCTAAAATAAGACCTGGTTTGGTTAGTTTATGTTCATTAAAAGCACTGCTTAATCCATTTGCTCCAACTAAACTCATAAAAGCTCCTGGAACACCATGCCCGGTACAATCCACTGCTGCAAACATATATTCATTTTTCTGTTTACCAATCCAGTAAAAATCACCTGAAACTATGTCCTTTGGTTTAAACAATACGAAGGAAGATGGGAAATATTTTTTAACCAACTTTTCTGGCGGAAGAATAGAGTCTTGAAGTCTTTTTGCATATCTTATACTATCAGTAACATCTGTATAAAGTTCTTCAAGTTTAGATCTTTGAGAATCTATTTCATCTTTTTGCTTTACTACTTCTTCTGTTCTTTCTTTTACTTTTTGCTCCAAAATTCTTTCCGTTTCTGCAAGCTCGTCCTTCATCTTTAGGAGTGCGTGTCCTAAAACATCCTCATCGCTAAGTGGTTGGTATTCATAATCAAAATTACTTTGTCCAATTTCGTGCGCAAATTGAGTAGTTTCTGTTAAACCAGTTACCAAACTATTCATAGCTTCAGACATTTCTCCTATCTCATCATTACTTGGTTTTAATTGACTTTTAGGGAAAATTCCTTTTCCTAATCCTAGAAGTATTGACTTAAGTCTTTGTACAGGCTGAGTGATGCTTATAGTGGTAAATATCGCTATAGCTATTGTGCCAATAACTATTATTATAGATATAAATATGATACTATTAATTAGGCTGGAGAACCTATTATTGGTTTTTATCTGCTGAGCATCTGCGATATCCTTTCTTATTTCACTTAACTTATTAATGGCCTCTAATAAGATTTCATAGCTAGCGCTTATCTCCTCAAACATAAAGTCAGCATTGAATTTTAACGCCTCATCTTGGTAACTATCTACATCTACAAAAATATTTCTCACTTCCAAATTGTAATTTTCAATTAAAAAAGAAACATCTGATGAAATATTTTTAAACTCATTTAAACCGTTGTCAAGAGAGTCTTCAATTGAAATCCATTTTGAGGAAAGTTTTTCGAGAGTATCCAAATCAAATTTTAATGTTTTATCCAGTAAAATTTCTGCCTCAATTTTCCATTGTTCATCTGGCCTAGATTCTTCAATTACCCATTGCTGCATGTAGGTGTGGGTTTGTGCTAAATCTTCTTTTAACTGGTTGATTAAAAATAGGGAGGGTTGATCGACTTTTAAGAACTTGTCGTTTGATTTAATGGCAACATTGACTACAGAAAAAGTATATAGGAATACAACGAGTAATAAAATTACAACAACACTAAATCCTCCACCAATTTTTTTTCCTACGGTAAATCTCAAAATATTATAATTGATTTATTCTGCTGAATTTGACTCTAAGTCTTTAAGAATATTCATATATTCTACATGCTTTTCCATATCGTTCAAGCTGTAATAAACTGCTGCAATTCCCTGAACAATAGAAACTTCTTGAGGTTTCATCTGGTATACTTTCTTAAGATAAGGAAGGGATTTAGAGAAGTATTCAACTGCTTGCTCTTGCATTAGTATAACCATTTCTAGATCTGCATCAATATCTAATTCTTCCATTATAATATCTACACCAAGATTGTGGTACATAATACCTAAGTTATAATTAGAAGAATATTGTTCTGAATCAATTTCTAAGGATTTATTAAAGTAATTTATACAAGAATCTAACAAGCTCTTACTATTGGTTTTATCCTTCTCATATCTCATTTTATAAAGCATTCCAATACCAAAATAAAAATCTACTTCTTTTTCACTGAAATCATAATCTGGATGAGCTATTCCTTTTAGTTTCTTAAAAGAATTATAATAGGAAATAGCATTATCTTGATTTTTCACATCAAACTTTTGAAGGATTTTGACTGCGTCATTGTAATAAAAAGTTGAAAAGTAATCTAGCAATTTATTATTTAAATCAAAATACTTTTTCTCTACATCTAAATTTATAGACTTTATAAAACAGTCGGCAGCATTAGCCATTGATTTTGAAGCAGGATCTTTGTTTTCAATAAATTCGAATATATCTTTATTTATGAATCCACAAACATGCCAAAAGTAAGGGTCTTGGTTCTGATCTGGACATTGAGACAAAACTGTATCAATATAACCTCTAGCGTTTTCATATGCTTTGGACTTATATTTTTGCAGTAAAAGCATTTTCTCAGGGCAATAAGTAGATTGAGAGAACATGGTGGAAAAAACCCCAAATATAAAAACTGCTGATAATATGTTTTTAAAGAAACTCATATTGTTGAATAAGCTAATTTAGTTAAAGTTTGTCCTATTTTAAAATTGTTCTTTTCTGCCTCAGATTTATTTAATTGAAACTTAAGTCTACTTTGTACATAAACAAAATTAATCATAGAACTGCTAGAGTTAGATATATCCGTAAGCTCTGTAACTAGCAAAGTTTTTTCGTCCAAGACTTTTTTTACCTTTGAAATAGTATTGGTTTCATCTTTTCCAACAAAGAGCATATGACAGTCAGAAATATCAGATGTAGATTCGTAAAAGTCAAAAATTATTTTTTGACTACCTGTCATCTTTCCTTTAAAGTTGGCACTAAGCTGGTCAAATAAGTCTTTACTTCCGTAAATTCCAATTGTGAAATCTCCAGTGTTATATGCACTTGGCCAATATACATTTTTAGCAAATGAATAAAGATATATCCCCTGAAGCTTCATTCTTGATGCTTTTGCAGGATCAGGCTGAGAAAATATACTTGAGGAAGTTAAAAGTATAATTAATCCAAATAAAAACGATATTTTTAATCTGCTAGACACTTTATAAAGTTAACATAAAAATAGCAAAGAATTCTAGACTCTTGAAAAACTTTATTGTTATTTCACTTTTTTTTCATGTATTTAGTCCTGCTCTTAATAGCCTTTTTCTTCAAGCTTTCCTTGTCGTATTTATTACTGTAGGCCATTTTCCTGTGTTTGGTAGTAAAGCTATCCTCCTCTATCCCAGTAGGTTTGTAGAATTTTTTTCCTTTGAATTTAAAAGGATCGTGGTCCAAGCCAATTATACTATTGTTTTTTTTAACATTAACAAAGGAGTCCTTTTGTTTTTTAGAAAACAAAGACTTTGTAGCATAAATCAACCCTATTTTATTTCGTTTTTTAATGTTAATTCCTTTTCTTTTTTCGGTAAAAGGATCTCTATATTGAGATATTAGATTTTGTTTTTGAAAAAAAAATAGAAAAAAGGATAGGAATATGAAAAATATTCTACGAATCATAAACCTTATTAAAGTTGTGGCTCCTGTGGCGTTTCTTTTGTTAAATCTCTATCAAAAAGATACAATCCTGCTTTGTCGTTGCCAATCATGTTAAGTCTATCAATGATGGTTCTTGCCAAGGCTTCTTCTTCTAATTGCTCTGCAACATACCACTGCATAAAATTATGGGTTGTAAAATCTTTTTCATCCAGACAAAGTCCTACAATATTATTTATACTCTCTGTAACGTTTAACTCATGTTCTAACAAAGATTCAAAGACATGGGTTAAAGATTTAAAAGTCCTAGGTGGCTGTATCAAGGCTGGAATCAAGGCTTTTCCACCTCTTTCGTTAATGAATTTTACCAGTTTCAACATGTGTTGTCTCTCTTCATCGCTATGTTGGTATAAAAATGAAGATGAACCACTTAGCCCTTTTGTTTCTGTCCAAGAGGCCATAGATAAATAAAATTGAGAGGAAGATGCTTCTAACTCAATTTGCTTATTTAATGCTTTTTCAATAACTGCTTTTAACATAATTATTTTTTCTGCAAATATAACTCTTTTCAAATTCTTATAAAATCTATATTAAAAACAGCCTCTTATTCCTTATTGTGTACAGTATATATATTCAATTGTAATTCTAATTATGGAATTAATTTATACTTTCGTCATATATGTTATTTATTACAAAAGTGATTAAACATACTTTCATACTATTTTTAATAGCTAATTTTTTAGTGATTAATGCTTTTTCTCAAACAAATATTAACGGGAAGATTTTGGATGAGGAAACCAATGAAGAACTTATTGGCGCATCAGTTAAAATAGTTAATTCTAACTATGGATGTGTAACAGATTTTAATGGTGATTTTGTAATTAAAACAAATATTCCTTTGCCATTTAGCATAGAAGTTTCCTATATCGGATACGATTCTAAAGTTATTGATTTGATAGACAATCAAAGATTAAAAGTTGGATTGAAAAGCAAAGATTTACAGCTCAAGGCAGTTGAAGTAATTTCTGGGATAAGTAAAAAACTTAAAGAATCTCCTTTAAGTATTGAGTCTATGGACATTAATGATATCAAGCAAACTTCTGCTACCAATTTTTATGAAGGGCTAAGTCATATGAAGGGTGTTGATATGACCTCAGCAAGTCTTGGTTTTAGAGTGATAAATACAAGAGGGTTTAATAGTACTTCTCCTGTTAGGTCACTACAAATAATTGATGGTGTTGACAATGCGTCACCAGGACTAAATTTTGCTCTCGGAAACTTCCTTGGCGCCTCAGAGCTAGACTTAATGAAAGTAGAAATTATTTCTGGTGCAAGTTCTGCTTTTTACGGCCCCAATGCATTTAATGGCGTTATAAGTATGGAGACAAAAAATCCATTTTTATTTCCTGGATTTTCAGCAAGTGTTAAACTAGGAGAACGTTTTTTAAATGAGTATGCTGTTAGATATGCCAAGGTAGTAAAAGATAAAAAAGGAAAAGACAGGTTTGCTTATAAGTTTAATATCTATTACATGAATGCTGACGATTGGGTAGCAGACAATTCTGCAAGTGTTGCAGATTTAGAAACTAATGAAAGTAGCCCTGGTGGATACGATGCAGTAAATAGATATGGAGATGAAAACCTAAGTCCTATATTAAATCAAATGATATATGGCTTGGACGGGGAAGCCGATACTGCTAGTATAATGGCCTATCCCGGCCTTGAAAGATGGCACAGAAAAGGTTATTGGGAGCAAGATTTGGTAGACTACAATACCGAAAATCTTAAAACAAGTTTTGGTATGCATTACTTGTTTGACAATTCTATGGAGCTCTTTTCTTCCTCCAATTTTTCTACAGGAACAACCGTTTATCAAGGAGACAATCGTTTTAGTTTAAAAAACATTAGATTTTTCCAGAATAAACTAGAGCTTAAAAAAGACAATGATTTTTTTATTAGACTTTATGCAACTCACGAAGATGCTGGAGATAGTTATGATGCTGTTTTAACTGCGTTTCAACTGCAGAATGCTGCAGCATCAGATGTTGACTACCATGAATTATATAAAACCTATTGGAGAGATAATATTTCTCCAAAAGTAGAAAGCTTAGATCCTTCGGTTAATTGGCTTCCATATTTTGATCCAGTTACTCAAACTGCATATCCTGTAAATTTTACAGATATTTTCAATGTTATTGATAATATTCCTATGGATTCTCTAGTTGCTTGGCACCAACAAACTGCTAACAACGCCAACAATTCTCATCCAAATATGGGGGTAACTTCTTTTTATGAAGTTGGGACTAACAGTTTTGACTCTTTATTTAATAAAATCACTTCTACTGCTTCCGTTCTTGACGGTGGATCAAAAATTGTAGACAAATCTGCTCTTTATCATGGGCATGGAGAAAAAATTTGGGAAAATGACTTTTGGAAGATTACTCTTGGCAGCAATTTTAGAATTTATACTCCAAAATCTGGAGGATCTTTATTTAGCGACACTAATTCTATAACCACCAATGGAGATACCATAATAAATAGAATAATTAACAAAGAAGTTGGTAGCTACTTAGGAGTTGAAAAAAGCTTTTTAAGCGATCAATTAATTTTAAAAGGATCGATGAGGTTAGATAAAAACCAAAATTTCAATATTATTCCAACACAGGCAATTTCTGGAATTTATAATATAAATGAAAATCATACTATAAGATCTACCTTTACTTCTGCTATAAGAAACCCAACACTATTAAACCAATACCAGTATTATAATATTGGAAGAGCTAAACTAGTTGGGAATATTAACGGATACGAGAATCTTTACACTATAGAATCTATTTATTCATATTCAACGTCTGGAAGAAATACAGATTCACTAGTTAGTTTCAACTTAGATCCTATCCGACCAGAAGAAGTAAAATGTTTGGAATTTGGATATAGAGGAGCACTTGGTGGTAAGTTATTTATAGATGCTAACTATTACTATAATTGGTATACGAATTTTATTGGATTCATAACTGGCGCAGAAATTTTTGTAGACGCTCTTGGACTAGAAGTTTTAGATGTCTACAGAGTTGCTACCAACTCTGAAAAAATTATCACTACTCAAGGTTTTTCAACTGGATTAAATTATTATTTAGACAATCAATTTACTATTAACGGAAACTATTCTTGGAATGTATTGAATAAACAAAATGACGATCCTATTATCCCTGCTTACAACACACCAGAACATAAATTTAACTTAGGGGTTTCAGGAAAAGAAATTGACCTTAAAATATTGGACAAATCCATTTTAAAAAAAATGTCCTTTAACCTAAATTATAAATGGGTAAAAGGATTTGAGTTCGAAGGTTCTCCTCAGTTTACAGGTTATGTACCAAGCTACGGTTTATTAGATTTTCAAATGACTAAAAACTTAACCAAACAAAATCTTTCTATAAAAGTAGGGGGGTCAAATATTTTAAATAATAAGGTTCTTCAAGTCTATGGTGGGCCGTATGTAGGAAGAATGATTTACATGTCATTACTATTCGATTTTAAAGACTAACAATCTATTTTTAATATCTAAAATTTACTATTATTTAATTTTTACGTAAATTGTACTCAAATTATTCACAAAAACAACCTTATGAAAAAAATTACTTTTAGCTTTCTATTTGTTTTGACTTTTATTTGTTCCTCTATTTCTATTGGACAAACAAGATATTTAGATCCAGTGTTTCCTTCAATAGACACTACCAATAATATAGTATATGCAGTAAATCAATCTGTACTACTAGGCGAGGCTTTGCCAGTTGCAACAGGAGCTACCGTTCCTATTGGGCTGGATACAACTACTACTCCTCCTACTCCAATTTTATTTACAATGCCAGCTTTGGAATTAGATATTTTTCAACCTTCTGGAGATACAGTTTCAGAAAGACCATTAATTATCTATCTGCATACTGGAACATTTGCTCCAATTATTAGAAACGGGAATGCGACTGGGTCAAGAACTTATGATTATGCTACTCAAGTTTTTTGTAATCAATATGCTGCAAGAGGTTATGTTGTAGCAAATACAGATTATAGAGCTGGATGGAATCCTGCATTACCAACTGAGCCAGAAAGAGCTGCTAGTTTAATGAAAGCTGCTTACAGAGGTATTCAGGATGTAAAAGCTGCTATTAGATACTTCAGAATGGATTATGAAAATGGCAATACTTACGGTATTGATACTTCAAGAATTATCATCGTTGGTCAGGGAACTGGCGGGTGGATTGCTACTTGTTTAAACTCTGTTGACAAATTAGCTGAAATCCAATTGCCTAAATTTCTTGATCCAGTAACTGCTTTGCCTTTAATAGACACTGCCGTTATGGGTGACTGGTTTGGATATGGAGGAAACCCTGCTTACAATACTCCAAGTAATGTTGGCTATTCTAGCGAACACGATATGGTATTGAATATGGGTGGTGCTATTGGCGATCTTTCTTGGTTAGAAGCTGGAGACAAGCCAATTGCAGCGGTTCATGGAAACTTAGATGCAATTGCAAGGTTTACTACTGGTAATCTCTCCGTTTCTGGAGTTAATATTGTTTCAGATATTAGTGGTTCTCACGATGTAGTTGCAAAAGCAAATATGCTAGGAAATAACGATGCGATACCAAATCTTTTTGATCCTTATACTTTAGCTGCTAAAGCTGCTTCAAACAGCATAGTTGGAACTTTAGATTTTAGTGGTGACACTGTTGGTCCTTCTGCTGATAACTTATTTCCATTTGTAACTGGAAATCCTGGTGAAGGCGCTCCATGGGATTATTTTGATTCTTTAACTGCAGTTGCATTAGCAGTTGGTCAAGGACTTCCTGCAAGCGTTGGTATGGATGCTTATAATAGTAGTCTTGCTACAAATCCTGATGTTAGTATTGCTAAAGCAAATGCATATATAGATTCTACACTTGGATTCTTTTGTCCAAGAATTGTAAACACATTGATGCTTCCTGGAAATACTATGGGAATTCAAAGTGAAAAAATATCTGTAAATGTTTTTCCAAATCCAACAAGCGATTTTGTTTCTTTCAATTCATCTACCAATATTAAATCAATTTCTATTTTTGATAACAATGGAAAGTTGATGGAGAGAATTAGTCCTAATAGATTTACTTTTACAATGGATTTAAGATCTTACGCTAAAGGAATTTACTATGCAGAAATTTCTAATGACAATCAAATTAAAACAGAAAAAATTATTCTAAAGTAATTTCTTCCCTTTAATAATTTTAAAAGCCCCTTTTGGGGCTTTTTTTTGGTCTTATTTTTTAAACTAAATATATCCACCATTCATAATTAATATATATTTGCCGACTAATTTCAATTTTTAATGGAAACAATAATTCAAATATCTCAATTCATAATGAGTCTATCGTTATTGATTGTACTTCATGAACTTGGGCATTTTATTCCTGCAAAATTATTTAAAACGAAAGTTGAAAAATTTTATCTGTTTTTTGATTGGCCATTTTCTCTTTTCAAAAAAAAGTTTGGAGATACTGAATACGGTATTGGAATATTGCCATTAGGAGGTTATGTTAAAATAGCTGGAATGATTGATGAAAGTATGGAACAAGAGCAGCTAAATAAAAAGCCTGAAGAGTGGGAATTTAGATCCAAGCCAACTTGGCAAAGATTAATCATTATGGTTGGTGGAGTAACTGTAAACTTAATCCTTGGATACTTAATTTATATAATGATGCTTTTTGTTTGGGGGGATGGATATATTTCTAATGATAAGATTCCATATGGAGCACACCTAAGTAGCCCAGTTTTTGAATCTTACGGGTTTCAAGAGGGAGATTTAATTGTTGAAGTTGGTGGTGAAAAAATTATAGAATTTGGAACTGCAGAAAAAAGAATTTTAATAGATGGAGAGAGAAATATAAAAATTAAAAGAAATGAACAAATTATTTCTTTAACGCTTTCTGAAAATATTGTAAGTGAGTTGCTTAAAAATAAAGGTGCAGGGATTTTTAATGACTTAAGAACTTACAACACAATAGACTCCCTTGTAGTTGGAAATAATGCCATAGATGCAGGTTTTAATATAGGGGATAGTATTGTAGGAATTAACGGATTAAGCACCCCATTTTTTAGAGACTTCAGAAACGAACTTGAGAAATATAAATCCCAAGAAGTAGAAATTTCTTTTTACAGAAATGATATATTAAAAACTATTAAAGTAAATACTAATGAAGATGGTATTATTGGGTATGTGATATATCAAAAATTAGCTAAAACAGTTTATGAATTTAATGAGTATTCTTTTTTTGAGGCTATTCCAAATGGAATTAAAAACGGTACCCAAACCTTAACCAATTATGTAAAATCTCTTTCATTGATTTTCAATAAAGAAGGGGCAAAGCAAATAGGTGGATTTGGATCTATAGGTAGTATGTTTGCCAACGAATGGGATTGGCGAAGATTTTGGGCCATGACTGCTTTACTATCCATAATCTTAGCATTTATGAATATTCTTCCAATACCAGCTTTAGATGGCGGGCATGTAATGTTTTTAATTTATGAAATGATTTCTGGAAAACCACCTAGTGATCAGTTTTTAACGAGGGCTCAAGTAGTGGGAATGGTATTGCTATTTTCTTTACTAATTTATGCCAATGGAATGGATCTATACAGGTTCATTAGTAGCTAAATTCTTACTTTTAAACATCCCTTTGGTCATAATCTTTTAATATATAAAAGGTTTTCTGGTTACTAACCATCTATTTTTGTAAAAACAAAAGAAATGGTTAAAAATATTTTTTTCTCTTTATTTTTCCTCTTTAGCTTCTTTAGTTCCTTAGGACAAAGCTTTCCAGAATACGATCAGTTTGAAGTTTACAAACAAGATAAAGACAATAAAATTTTAATCATCCCTTTTGAGAACAAAATGTATGCTTCTGCTATTGATAATGAAATTGCAGAATACAATAGGCTAAATTATTCAGCCATAAAAGAAGAAATGAAAAAAGGAATTTCTGAGCAAATTCTTCTCTCAATTAGCAATAAAACACCTGCAATCTCTTTAGAACACCACAAAGATTCCAACTCACAGATTTTAAATTATATATACAACAGTATTGGTTTAAAATATGAAAAAGTTAAATCTAAAGACACCATTGAATTGGAAATTAAAAAAACAGATTTAATAAAAGAAAGGTTAAATAAATTTGTTCACCAGACAAACCAACATCATGAAAAAGCAAAATATGATAGAGGAAATTTAAATAATGGAGAAATTCATACTTCAAATTACACCGAAGAAAGATTTATGAATGTTATTATTCAAAATCCAAACCTGTTGGAAGAATTGAGGAATAAGTACAGAACAAATTATTATATTTTCGTTAACGAATTTCATATTGGAAGAGCATTCTCTAGCCCGGGAAATATATATCTTAAAGAAAGACAAATAAGTACCCATTACACCGTTTTTAATCAAAGAGGAAAAGAGGTAGATGCAGGAGTTATTAGAGTTCAAATGCCGGAGGATGTATACAGTATAAATAAAATAAAAAGAGATTACATTTCTTCAATTGCAAAAGAATTGTGTTCTTTTATCCCTGGACCGAAAGTAGAGAAAGCTACTCTAGTTAAAGAGGCAGAGGACAACAAAAACTCAAAGAACCAAAGAAAAATTATTCATGGTGTCTTAGAGTAATTAGCCATTATTCAACAATACTGAATTTCTTTACCACTGTCTTGTTATTGATAAAAACAGACAAATTATAAACTCCTTTGGAGAGGCTTGGAATATTTACATAAACTCTTTCCACTACGGCAGAAAAACTATTTTCATAAACTGTTTGACCTAACATATTTACAACCTTTAAATTTCCAGTTTGATTTTTTGGAATTCTTACAGTAAATATTCCCGCATTCGGATTGGGGAAAATAACAATGTCTTGTAAGTCTTGGATGTTTTCACAACCATCTGTAAATATTTTAACTTCTGTTCTCTGGCTTTCACATAATGGATCGCAAACTTTCCAATTGAAAAAATAATAATACTGTTGTGTAGAAGTATTAATTGGATTAATCATAGACTTAGTTATACTTAATAATCCTGGAATTTCATACGGGAAGTTGGCTCCAGAATTAGCTCTAAAAAGATTTACTGGGGAATTTGGGGACAATCCTATTTTATAGTTATTCCCTGGAAATATAGTAGCATTAAGCTCTAAAGTGTGTATACCTGTATTGAAATTATTAAAGGTTTTTTCAAAAATAATTTGGTTACTACCATCTAAAATAATAATGGTTCTGTCCTGGTTCCCAGTAGATTTTACGTCGACTGATTTTAAAGTCATTTTTTGAAAAACATCAAACAGTAAATAAGAATAATTGGAAGAAGTAGATCCATTACTAGGAAAATAATTTAATCCTGTAGAATAACAAGAAGTATCGGATAATTCAGAAACAAAAAAAGAAGTATCGTTATAAATTGATTCCGTAATTAATTCTAAACCTGAATGGATTTGATCAAAATCGTTTTCATTTATATACCAATTTAAATTATTGTATTCGTTGGTTTTCAAAGAAACAGAGTCCCCTAAACATATGTATTCGTCCTCTATGAATGGAGCATCGCTAAGAGTTATATTAAATGCATTCTGAACAGTTTTTGTATCTGTTCCATAATCATTGGTAACAGTTAGAGACGTATTATAGGACCCTAATTGATTGAAATACCTTCTAGCTGTTCTAGTTGTATCGTCTATTATTCCATCTCCATCAAAATCCCATGCCCAAGATTTTGGCACCCCCAAAGTAGCATCAGAAAATTGTATCTCCCCCGAACAACTATCTTGTTTTATAATTTCAAAGTCTGCATTTGGAGGAGAAAGACAAAGCAATGCATTGTATGCATTTATCCTCCCATCTCCTAAAAGGCCAGAATAAGAAGGATTGATTGCGTCAATATTATCACATGCGCTTTTCATACAGGATATTAATTGTTCATTGGTTGAGTTTGGAGAAAATGATTTCATCAAGCCCAAAAGACCCGCCACCATAGGTGCCGACATAGAAGTTCCGCTTTTTGTACCATAATTATTAAATGGTATTGTGCTTAGAATGGAGCTTCCTGGAGCAGAAACATCTACTCTAGACCCATAACAGGAGGAACCTCTTTTTGCATCTGATTGGGTAGTATTTGCTACACAAATAACCCCGTTATAGCAAGATGGATATCTTGGGTTAGATGCCAAGTTTTGATTAGAATTCCCAGCAGAAGCAACAATAATACTTCCTTGATTTTGTGCCATTTGAATAATGTTATAATTGGTGTTTGAAAAGCTTGAACTTCCCCAAGAACAATTGATTACATCTGCACCATTCAAAGCTGCGTAATAAACTCCATCATAAGCATTGTTGATAGTTCCATTGAAATTATTATCTCTAGTGGCTTTTACTGGCATTATAGAAATTCCAAAGCCAATAGAGGCAACTCCTGTATTATTATTGGTGTGGGCTCCAGAAATTCCAGCTACATGGGTGCCATGGTCTAGATTGGTATTTGGAGGATTAGGATTGTTATCGTTGTCGGCAACATCATAGCCATTGTAGTCATCTACATACCCATTATTGTCATCGTCAATTCCATTGTTTGGAATTTCTAGATTATTGCTCCAAGTGACATTGGTCAAATCTAGATGATTGATTTCTACAGCATCGTCTACCACTGCAACAACAATAGAATTAGATCCAGATCCTAAATCCCAAGCATCAAAAGCTTGTATTTTAGTTAAATGCCAACAACTGTTTAGACTAGGATCATTTGGCTGAAAGTCCAAAAAATCTAAATATTTAGGCTCTGAATAATCGATTTCAGAAAAACTTTCCATTCTTCTAACTATTTTGTTTAAATCAGGATAATCATCTCTTAATTCCACTAAAAATGTCAAATAGAGGTTAGTAAATTCTTTTTTCTTACCAAAAGGTTGGCTAATATTTATTGCCCCTATAGAATCTAAAAAGTCTTTAAAAGGAAATAAATCCAGAGGAATATCTAGTGGATTATCTTCAATTTGCTTCCACGAAAATTTAGAGACATTATCTAAAGAATTTAATTTAAAATAGAGCTGATTTGAAGTTGTATTATTTAAAGTCTGCGAAAAATAAAATGAAGAAAGAAAAAGGCATAAAAAAAGGAGTAAATATTTAAAAATGCTATTCATTACTGGATATTTAAATTTTTAAAAAATTTCTCCAATTGGATTTCCGGTACATGCGTTGGGAAAAGCTGTTTTCATTATAATAGAATAAGTAGGTGCAATATCTGTTATTTTTACGTTTCTGTAAATTTGTTTAGCATCAATATTGGCGCCATAGAAAAATAAAGGTACGTGAGCGTCGTAATTATAGTGGCTGCCATGTGTGGTTCCAGTTTTTGTATACCAATCAATAAATCCAGGGCTAAGTGTTAAAAAAATATCTCCAGATCTTTTTGGATGAAGCCCATTAATTAACATTTGTGTTTTATCGGATTTTAATGCATTTTTCAAGGTTCTTAAGTTGTAAGTATTATCAATATAAGGCTGTCTAATTAACCATTTTTTTGCCTGTAGAAAAACCTCGTTATCTGAAATATTAAGAGAATCTATTATGGGGTAATTTATATATAGTTGCATGTTGGCATACCTTTTTATTATTTCAGGCACTCCAAAAACTATCTCTAAGTTCTTGTTTAGCTGAGCCAACATTTCTTTAGAGCTAAAAAGCCCTCCTTTTAATCTATTTTTTTCTACCTCTTCTATCGAAGATGTTGCACCATGATCAGATGTTAAAGACAAAACATAATTCTCTATGCCAACTCTTTGATCTAAAAATTGTATTAAATCTGCTATGTTTTTATCTAATTTTTGGTAAGTGTTTTTAATCTGTTCAGAGTCTGGTCCAAACTTATGACCAACATAGTCGGTGGCGGAAAAGGAAAGAACCAAGAAGTCCGTATGGTTATCCTGTCCCAATTTCTCATTCACAAAAAGCTCTTTAATAAAATCAAAAGTATAATCATTTCCCATAGGAACAGATTTTATGTAAGATGGTCCTAATTCTAAATATTTTTTGTGTAAATCATAGCTGAATGTTTTGCCTTCCCATTTGCCTTTTAAGTAAGACGAAATTGGATGATTTTCATGAAAATCTACCATCCATTCAGGAATATTTTTTCTGTAGAAACTACTTGTTATCCATTGCGACTCGCTGTTCAACCAATAAGCACCATCAGAAAGCGCTCCTGTGGAAAGAATTGCTCCTCTATCTTTAATAGAAACCCCAAAAACTTTAGATATTGAATCTTTTAATTTTAATTGGTCGCCAACAGTATTACACAATAATGCATCAGGTGACATTTGTCCATTACCTGGATTTAATTTTCCATGTGGTTTTTTACATAGACATATTGTTTGAGATTTCCAATCTCCTGCACAATATACAGGACTAAAATCGTCTCTTTTGTACCAATTATTTCCAATAATTCCATGGACTGAAGGAGTGGTTCCTGTATAAATACTCGCATGGCTTGGTCCAGTATATGTTGGAATGTAATTGTAATGAGTATTTCTACAAAAAACCCCTTCGTTTACTAGCTTTTTAAAACCATTTTCACCAAAATCTTCCCAAAACCTATCTACGAACTCGTATTTCATTTGATCTACCACAACACTTACCAAAATTTTGGGAGTTTGTTGTGAAATCACTGCAAAAGAGAGTGAAAATAAAAAAATAGATAAAAGATTTTTCATTTGTAATTAGCTTCTATAAAAGTAGTTAATTACGATAGAACTTGAGAGTTATAAGGAGAATATTTAAGTGATTGAAAAAATGTAGAATTACTTTTGTGCTCTTTTTCTTTCATGTTCTTTCAAGAAAACCTTTCTAAGTCTTATTTTAGATGGGGTTACCTCGACATATTCGTCAGATTGAATATACTCTAGAGCTTCTTCTAGAGAAAACCTTATTGCAGGTGCAATTTTTACTTTGTCATCTGCTCCAGAAGATCTCATATTAGACATCTTTTTAGTTTTGGTAATATTTACTACCAAATCGTTCCCTCTTGAATTTTCCCCAATAACCTGGCCTTCATAAATATCTTCATTTGGGTCAACAAAAAACTTACCTCTTTCTTGTAAGTTATTTAAACTAAAAGGAATTGATTTCCCTTTTTCCATAGAGATTAAAGAGCCATTTTGTCGTTGTGGAATATCTCCTTTATAAGGCTGAAATTCGATAAACCTGTGAGACATTATTGCCTCCCCAGCAGTAACTGTAAGTAAATAATTTCTTAATCCTATTATTCCTCTTGATGGAATGTTGAATTCCAATAACATTCTATCTCCTTTTGGAACCATACTTAGCATCTCTCCTTTTTTAATTGCAACAACCTCAATTGCTTTTCCAGAATGGCTTTCCGGCAAGTCTATGGTAAGTTCCTCAATTGGTTCGCATTTAATTCCATCTATCTCTTTAATGATTACTTGTGGCTGACCAACTTGCAGTTCGTAACCTTCTCTTCTCATGGTTTCAATTAAAACAGATAAATGAAGAACTCCTCTTCCAAAAACATTGAAAGAATCTGAAGAGTCGGTAGATTCTAACTTTAAAGCCAAATTTCTTTCCAATTCTTTTTCCAACCTGTCCTTTAAATGTCTAGAAGTAACAAATTTACCTTCCTGTCCAAAAAATGGAGAGTCGTTGATGGTAAATAACATTGACATGGTAGGTTCGTCAATTTTTATGGTTGGTAAAGCCTCTGGGGATTCTATGTCTGCAACTGTATCTCCAATTTCAAAACCTTCTAAACCTACAATGGCGCATAAATCTCCTGCTTTTACTTCCTCTACTTTTGATTTACCTAATCCTTCAAATAGGTAGAGCTCTTTAATTCTACATTTTTTAATCTCTCCATCTCTTTTAACTAAAGAAATTTGTTGATTTTGCTTTAGCGCTCCTCTTTGTAATCTTCCTATTGCAATTCTTCCTATAAATGTAGAAAAGTCAAGAGATGTTATTAGTAACTGGGTATTTCCTTCCTCTACTTTTGGAGGTGGGATAAAATCAATTACAGCATCTAATAAAGGGAAAATATTGTCATTTGGAGTCTTATAATCAGAATCCATCCATCCAAGCTTTGCAGATCCATAAATGGTAGGAAAGTCTAACTGATCTTCACTAGCATCCAAATTAAACATTAAGTCAAAAACTTTTTCTTGTACCTCGTCTGGTCTACAGTTCTCTTTATCTACTTTGTTAATTACAACTAAGGGCTTTAAACCCAACTCAATAGCTTTTTGTAAAACAAACCTTGTTTGGGGCATTGGACCTTCAAAAGCATCTACCAATAATAAAACCCCATCTGCCATATTTAATACTCTTTCAACTTCTCCTCCAAAATCAGCGTGTCCTGGAGTGTCAATAATATTAATTTTATGTTCTTTATACTGAACAGAAACATTTTTTGAAAGAATAGTTATTCCTCTTTCTTTCTCTAGATCATTATTATCTAGAATTAATTCTTTTTGTTCTTTTCTTTCATCGATTGCTTTACAGGCGTAAATCATTTTATCTACTAGAGTAGTTTTACCGTGGTCAACGTGAGCAATGATGGCTATGTTTCTAATATTCATAGTTTTAAATAAGTTGCAAATGTATAATTCTTATTGAGCAATTAACATTTATTTTTAAAAGGCATTAAATTCAATTGAATAATTATTTATATGCAATAAATTTTATATTTGAAAAAAGAAAAATAAAAAATCAATGAAAACTTTAAAATACACGTTACTATCTATACTTATTTTGTCTATCTATTCCTGTGGAAAATATGAGGAAGGTCCGGGGTTCACTTTCTTATCTAAAAGCGCAAGAATGTGTCAAAAATGGAGACCAATTCAATCTGTTGACGGATCTACTGGAGTAATTACCAATATTGACAGCGATGGAAGTTATATTGAATTTGTAAAAGATGGTAGCATACAATTTTACAATAAAGATTTAATGAGTTTTATTGGAATTGATGCAGTTTCAGGTACTTGGGAATTTTCAGACGATAAAACGCAAATAACTTATTCCTATGATGTATTAGGACTTAATACTACTGAATTAAAAACTATTAAAAAGTTGAAAATTAACAGTATGGGTCTAGAGGATAATAACGGAGATAAAATATACTACGAATACTATTAATTAATTCAATGAATGGTATTCATTGAGAAGTATTTTGTAAGTATTCTTTTTGGTGTATTTAGACTTTAGCCAAGAATAAAACATAATTAATCTTGGGTCGCGAAAAACTTTTTCCTTCTTAAAGTTGGATAATTCTTCTATACTATTTAGTTCACCTAAGTCTGCATTTTCAGGCTCATTTATAAACTTCTCTAAAGCTTTAAGAAAGGGAACTACCATTTTATATTGCTTGGTAGCAAATAGATCTAAATATTTACTTTTTATAGATAATATGTTTTTCTCCGCCAAATCAATATGGGTAAGATCTATGAAAATCAGCGTTCTTATCATTTCTTTTCTCAGCAACCACTCTCTCCCCATATTTTCTTGATAATAAATATCTGATTTATTCAATTGATTAATTACCTTATTGGCTGTCTTAACATCTTGATTTACCAATAAAAGAGCTGATAGGTTCAATACTAAATTTAGTTCTTCCCGTAGATTTAAAGCAGAATGGTGATTCTCTAAAGAATTTGTGATAGATTCCAGACCCTCTATAATTTGGTTATCAAATACTTTTACAAAGCTGTCAATACCAATAAACCTTCCCAAATAAGAATAAAATATTTTATCTTCTTTATCCATTAATGATTTTAAATTATGTAGGTGTTTTTTTGATTTCACAAAATCTCTAACCTCTAAATAGGTATAAGACATTATATACTCAATATTTGCTTGGCAATTTAAACATTCGTCCCCAAGAATTTTTATTTTTAAATTTTTATAATAATTCTCAAGTATAATTACCAAATCGTTGTAGTTTTTCTCTATTGCATATTGAACTCTAATAATTTCAATATTTTTTAAATGAATTTCAGGATGATTCTTATTTATATTTAAGTTTTTTAAGCCGTTAAAACTATTTTTAAAGTCTTTATTAGAAAAATTAACATCTCCATTTTTAATTTTTTCTATTAGTAGATTTTTCATTTGAATAAAGTAAAGTTGAAATTCATCTACCTCTGCTTGTTTTTTCTGAAGCTGTAATATATTTTTTTTGATTACTTTAAAATCTCCTTGAGGATAGTAGGGCAGTATTTTTAATTTAAGCCTTTGGATTTTTAAGCTCAACAAAAAGTCGTTGGAATTATTAGACTTTTTTTCCTCTTTAGAAAGTACAGACCAAGCTTCGGAATACTTTTTAAAATCTATGAAGTATTTTGCTAATATTAGAATTTTGTCTCGGGATGGAGATTTTGATTTGTCTTCAGAATTTTCTAAAATCAAAAAATTAATAAGCTCCTTAGTAATTCTTTTTCTAATTGCATGGTAATTTGGATCTCCTTTATGGCTTAATTTTTTATAACTGTTTGATTTGTAGTGATTGTTTAGTTCTTCAAAAAGTGTGACGTCTTTTCTAAAGCTTGATGGTCTTTTTCTAGAAAAAAATTTAATAAAATTTCTCTGTGTTTTTTTGGAGAATGTACTTGATATCTCTTTTATTAAATCCAATTAAATAGTGTTAAATAATTAATAATTTCTACATAATGTTACAAAAATAAATAATGTTATATACATTAGAGGACAACTTTAAATATGAAATACACTCTTATTACTGGTGCAAGTCAAGGAATGGGTCTAGAGATGGCTAGAGAATGTGCCAGTTTGGGCAGAAATATTTTACTAATTTCTTTGCCAAAAGAAAATTTAAAAGTTTTATCAGAAAATATTGCTGATAAATTTAATGTTCAAACTGACTTTTATGAAATTGATTTGACAAAGGATAAAAGTGCTGAAGAAATTTACAACTGGGTGAAGAAAAAAAATTATGAAATTGATTTTTTAATTAATAATGCTGGCTTTGGAGGTTTTGGAGCATTTGAGGAATATACCTTAGCATACGTAGAGAAAATGATAGATCTCAACATCAAAGCTACTACTAGAATGACCCACTATTTTATTCCAGAATTGAAAAAAAATTCTCCATCTTTTATTTTGAATAACGCTAGTATGATAGCTAATTTTCCATGTCCTTACAAATCTGTTTATGCTGCTTCAAAAGTATATGTCAAGTATTTCACAGAAGCTTTAAGAGTTGAGTTAGAGAGTTTTGGAATTAGTGTAAGTCTATTACAGCCAGGGGCAACCCCTACAAATGATGTTGTAAAAAATCAAATTCAAAAAGGAGGTTTTATGGCACGTGTTTCTGTGACTGAGGCCCATAAAGTAGCCAGAAAAGCTGTGAGAAACACTTTGAAAGGAAGGCCAGTAATTATTCCAGGTTGGAAAAATAGAATGTCTTTAAGATTTTTAAAAGTGCTGCCCTATAGCTTGCTTCAAATAGCCATTTTACGAAGCTATAAATCCATGCAAAAAAATTAATTTATTATACTTTTTTAAACTCAAAAAGTGCTGATTTTCAGTGTTTTAAAAATATAAATTCCTATTTAAAATGTCTTTAATTTTACTTTTTATAACCTTAATAATTTTTATTTATTTTTAGATTTGGTTAAAAATTAAAAATCATGAAGAACTTATTCAATTACCTAACTCTTATATTTTTTAGTATATCATCGTTAAGTTTCAATGCCCAATCCCAGTCTGCTGCAGTTTTAAGCGTGTATACTCAAAGCGCAAAGATAAGCCCTGAAATGGCTGAGAGTGTTCTGAGAGTTGAAATGACAAAAACAGAACAATTCAATGTCATAGATAAATTAGATATGATTGAGATTTTAGAAGAAAATGAAATTGATTTAACCAATTGCTATGGTAAAAAGTGTCTGTTGAGAGTTGGGAAAAGTGCTGGAGTTGATAAAGTAGTAACAGGTTCCATAGAAAATTTAGGTAAAAAAATAGTTGTTACTGTAAAAATCCTAGATGTGGATTCTGAAAGCTATGACAAAGTTGCCATTGAAGAGTTTATAAATCTTGATGCAGAGATTCAGAGCATGGTCAAAATTGTAGTTAATAAAGCTTTAGGTATTGAAAATAACCAAGAAATATTAAATACTCTAGTATATTTCAATCAACCTGCAATAACTCCAACAACTTATTTAAAAAACAACGGCCCAAGAATGGGTCTCTCTTATGTTATTGGTAATACATCAAAAATATTAGCTGCTCCAGAGAACCAAGGTGGATGGGACTTGAATAGCCCTGTAATATTGTCACAAATTGGATACCAATTTGAAGGAGCTTACTTAAGTGCTGGAAGTTTTCAAGCTTTAATTGAAGGAATGATCTTCATAAACGGGATTGAAAAAGAAATGTTTAGTCCTTCTTTTGCGTTGTTAAACGGATTTAGGAGTTCTAAAAATGGATGGGAGTTTGGTTTTGGACCAACATTTAGATTGACTAAAATGAAGGATGGATATTATATTGGAGACACTGTTGGTGGAAATGAAGACTATAAAAGTCTTACTGACGATCAACTAGGAAACTGGCGACTTAGAAGTGAATGGGCTGGCCCTGGCGAAAATCCACAAACGATAAGAACTAGAACAGATAGCAGAGGGGACGTAAGGCTCAAAACAGGATGGGTTTGGGCTGTTGGAAGAACTTTTCATTCAGGATACCTAAATATACCAGTAAACGTATTCTATTCTAGCGGAAAAGAAGGTGGTTATATCGGGTTGTCTGTAGGTTTCAATATAGCCAAAGAAAATTAATTTGAAAAAAATATTTCATTTTCTATTGATAATTCCATTAACAAATTGGGGGCAAAAAGTAGGAGATTCTATATGTTTTAAAACAATTTATAATAGTGCGTATTATGGCACGATTGAAAAAATTGATTCAGATGGTTTTTTTTTTAAAAGTAAAAGAGACAGAGTTCTTTACTTAAAGAATTCAGAAATAAATAGCTTTCATATATTTCCTTATTCTTTAAAGAAAGAAAAGAAAACTAACTCTAGTTTAAAGAATCTAGAGTATGATGTGCCAAAGAAAATTTCTAATGTTGTAAAAGAACTAGAAAATAACTTTATTGAAATTGATCAATTATCTACTTTAATTGGAAAAGAAATTATTCTTCACTTAAAAGATGGTAGAAGACTAAATGGAGTAATCATTAAAATTATAAATGCGATTGACATTTCAGGAAAAAAGTATGAAATTGTTAAATTTTTAAACTCGAACAAAAAAATGACTTTTAAAACATCTCTAATAGAAAGGGTTGAAACTTCAAAATAGAAATTTATATTATTTGTTCTTTTGGTATATTTTTTCTTAAGAATTAAGAAGTAAAAATTTCATATTGAATTTATATATTGCGAAAATTTTTAGTTTACATGCTTAATTTAATCCTATAATTATGAACAAATTATCCAATATATTTTCTTTAATAATACTTACTTTTAGTCTTTTCTCATGTGTTAATGAGAATGCTAAACAAAAAACAAATGAAATGGTGATCGCCAAGCAAATTCCTTTGGAAAATTTTTTCAAAAATCCAGAAAAATCTAGTTATCAGATATCTCCTGACGGAAGCTTTTATTCTTTCATGGCTCCTTACAAAAACAGAATGAATATATTCATTCAAAAAATTGGTGATTCTTCTGCAACTCAGTTAACTTTTGAAGAAGCTAGAGATATTGCAGGGTATTTTTGGCCCAATAACGAACAAATTGTCTTTTTAAAGGATGAAGCGGGAGATGAAAATTTTCATTTATTTGGTGTAAATATTGATGGCTCTAATCCTATTGGTTTTACAGATTTTGACGGAGTAAGAGCTCAAATTATTGACGATCTTCCAGATCAAAAAGATTTTGTAGTAATTGGCCTTAATAAGCGAAACAAACAAGTTTTCGACCCATATAGACTAAACCTTAAAACTGGTGAAATATCCATGCTGGCAGAAAATCCAGGAAATATTCAAGGGTGGATGTTTGACCATGATGGAAAACTAAGAATAGCTACTGCAATTGTGGATGGAGTGAATCAAAGCATTCTTTACAGAGAAAGCGAAGAGGATGAATTCAAAACAATTATTACTACGAATTTTAAGGAAGGTTTTAATCCACAGTTTTTTACTTTTGACAACAAAAATATCATTGGCTCTTCTAATTTAGGAAGAGATAAATATGCAATAGTTGAATTTGATCCCATTACTGCTAAAGAAGTAAAAGTGCTTTATGCTAATGATGATTATGATGTTAATGGAGTTGGGTATTCAAGAAAAAGAAAGGTAATTACTGCTGCTTACTTTGAGAGTTGGAAAAGTGAAAGACATTATTTTGATTCTACTTCGAAAGCAACATTTGAAAAAATTCAAAAGCAGCTTGCAGGATATGAAATAGGAATTACAGGCGTTAATAAGGACGAAAATATACTTATTTTAAGAACCTATAGTGATAAATCTTTAGGAGCATATTATATCTATAATTCTGAAGATGATAAAATGGAAAAGATTGTGGCTGTTAGCCCGTGGATTGATGAAAATGAGATGTCCAACCAATTGCCAATAGCTTACCAATCAAGAGATGGATTAAAAATAAACGGTTATTTAACCCTCCCTAAAGGATACAATATGGGAAATGCTAAAAATTTACCTGTTGTAATTAATCCTCATGGTGGCCCTTGGGCAAGAGACAGTTGGGGTTTTAACCCTGAGATTCAGTTTTTGGCCAACAGAGGCTATGCTGTTTTACAAATGAACTTTAGAGGTTCTACAGGTTATGGTCGTAAGTTCTTTGAATCTTCTTTCAAAAAATGGGGAAGAGAAATGCAAGACGATATTACAGATGGTACACAGTGGTTAATTGACAAAGGAATAGCAGATAGTACTAGAATTGCAATTTATGGTGGCAGTTATGGTGGTTATGCTACTTTGATGGGGCTGGTAAAAGAACCAAAAATGTATGCCGCTGGGGTAGACTATGTTGGTGTTTCAAACATGTTTACTTTTATGAAAACCATTCCTCCTTACTGGGAACCAATGCTGGAGATGATGTATGAAATGGTTGGTGACGTAGAAAAAGATAGCGCCATGCTAAGAGAAGTTTCTCCAGTTTTTCATGTAGATAAAATTAAAGCTCCACTTTTTATTGCTCAGGGAGCCAACGATCCAAGGGTAAACGTAGATGAATCTGATCAGATGGTAAAAGCTATGAAGGAAAAAGGCATAGATGTTGAATATCTTGTAAAAAAAGATGAAGGACATGGCTTTAGAAACGAAGAAAATAGATTTGAATTCTACAGAGCAATGGAAAATTTTCTTAACCTACAACTTTCAAAATAGGATATTGATTAACAACTTCTAATAGAAAAATAGGTGATTCCTATTTTGGAAATAGTTGAACTACACCATTTCCATCAATCTGAGCAAACCCCAAATAGCCTTTATATTTGGCTCCAGGACATTTATAAGTAGTGAAGTTTACAGAACCATTTTTTGAAGAAGAGTGTTTCATTATTTTATTGTATTCGCAAGTGCTTTTTATTTCAGAAACAATCTGATCGTAATAACATGGTTTCCCTTTGGCTCTTTTTCTAGAATATTCTAAATTACTTTGCTCAAAATAGAATTCACCAGTAAGAGTTGTAAACTCTGCCCAGTCGGTAGCTTCCATTTTGTCTTTGGATAACCCTTTACCATAATAAAGTTTTTCTGATGTAGAATTGCCTTCAGAATAACCTTTTTCAATAACAGTTTTTAAAAATAAATCTTGATTTTTAATTTTAATAATATCACTGTAAGTAAGATTTTCCTGCGCCATTAGAAAAGAAGGGAGTAAGATTAAGAGAGCTAATATTTTTTTCATTTTGGTAATTTTCATAAATCTACAAAAATCCAACAAACAATTATTAAAATTAAATGAAGAAAAAATGTGCTGTATAATAGACTATTAATCCTAAGAAGAAAGGGTATCCTAAAAAAAGCCATAAAAAATCAATTATTTTCATTTTTTTGGGCCATGTTTTTTTTTGGAGTTTCATTAACAAATCGTACCAAGTCATAATAGAAAAAAATTGAATGATGGCATTCATTATAATTGCAAAAAAAAGCAGGAAAAATCCCGCTAGAATTAGATTTATAATATTCATTTATGGTCTAAATATTAAAAGTAAAATACTTACAAGAGATGCCATCAAAAGTGGAACTACAATTAACCATGGGACAGTCGCTGAAAATTCCCAGCTATAGGTAGACCAAGATAAGGCAATTGTCTCGAGACATGAAGCAAGAAGAACTACGTCGTATAGCTTTTTCTCTTTAATAGGATTTGAGGAAGCTAGTAGAGCACCGATTCCATTTACAGAAATAAGTGCAGCTCCTAAATTTCTAAGCCAAGCTATGTTCTCAAAGTTTGCACCCTCTAGCTCTGCATACAAATAAGGGTTAATAAAGAATATAAAACCCATTAATAAACTCGACCAACCACAAATCTTTAGCGTACGTATGGTCCAAGTCAATGTTTGATGAAATTTCCATGGGTGATTTCAGTGCCATCGTTGTAAAAGTGCTTTCCAGAAACAACAAACCCATTTTCCATTATTTGTTCGGACCATTTATGGCCACTTTTGTACCATTCTGTTCTTAATCCATGCATAGCACCATTTTTATAATTGACTTCTAGTTTGATATTCCCATTGTGGTACCACTCTTTAATAAGTCCATCAAGATTATTTTTAATATTGTGCCCTTCTTTTAACAATTGTCCTTTGTCATCCCAGTATCTAAACTCACCGTCTTTTAAACCATTGCTATAAGATATTTCGTCTTTAAGATTGCCACTTCTAAACCATTCTTTATGTATGCCCTCCCTAAGCCCATCTTTAAAAACGCCTAATTCTCCGTGTTCATTATAAACTATTCCAGATATCTTGTGCATGTCTTTTTTAAGAAACATAGTGTCGTGGTCCATGGTAACTTCTTTTTCTGGGTAACGCTGCTGGCCAAAGCTGTTAAAAGTCAACAATAAAACAAATACTATAAACAAGTAAATAGATTTCATATTACTAAAATAAAATGATTCATTAAATTAACAAATACTATTCCAATATAAAGTTGAATTATTAAATATTAGTGATTAATAATATCACGATTGTTTGTTCACCACGATTTTACTGTAGGATTTAATTGATTTAAAATAAAGAAACATTGCTACAATAAGCAATAAATGGCCAAAGTCATTTTTGTCAAACCAAGAATGGATATTAATTTTAAAACTGATAAATAAACCTGAGGGGATTAAAAGCAAAACTCCGTAAATCATGTAAATAAAGTTTTTATCTATTTCTTTTCTATATTTATTTCCCAGTATAACAAGAGAAAAAATAAATCCAATTGCTGAATTTATAGCTGGTATTCTCAGGCCAATTGAATGATCTTTAGACATATCAATAGCGTAAAAAACACCGAGTTCTAAAATTAATGCGAGAATTAATTTAAAGAGGCTCAAATTCTTCCAAATTATTTTTGAGCTAGACTTTAACAAGCTTAGCATTGCTCTTTCCACAAAGAAAACACAGAAAATTCCTAATATCCAAGGTAAATATTTGCCATTAAAGCTCCAATATTTGAACATTAGATGACCAATTCCACCAAGAAACATATCAAATCCAAATAGTAAATAGAAATATCTCCAATTTTTAAAAAAATCTGAAGAATTGCTAATTTTTTTGGTTTTTGAAGCTAGTAATAATGCTACTATTAGTATAATACTATCGCCGATAAATGCATTGGGTTCTACTAGTTCAAAGCCAAATAAAGAAATTTCTATTTTATCAAAATCTTTTCCTACAAGCACCTTTACTCACTTTTATCTTTGAATTTATCCAAGTTGCTTAAAATTATTTTTTCTACCAACATGGGAAATCTTGCTTGAAGAAACTTATTTAATTTTCCAATAGGTGTAAGAGTAGTAATAAATTTTCTTTTTTGAATATTGTTAATTACTTTTTCAGCTACTCTTTGAGTGGAATCAACTTTGGAAGAATCTCTATTTTTTAGAACTATTTTAGTTCCATCTGATGAAATAGTTTCCTTATTGTGTTCAATTTGAGTAATACCAACTAGAATTAAACCAACATGAATATTATTCTGCTTTTCTTCAATTCTGATAGATTCGGCAATAGCTCTTAATGCCATTTTTGAAGAACTGTAAGCAGATAAATAGGGCAATCCTCTAATCCCTGCAAGACTAGAAATAAATACTAGACTTCCTTGAGTTTTTCTAAGTTCTTTTAAAGCTGGAATTGTAGGGTTAACAGCACCTAAGACATTGCTTTCAAATACGGTTTTATAAACCTCTGGATTTAAATCTGCAACATTTCCTCTCATAGAAACACCAACATTATTAATCAAAATATCCAATTTGCCAAACATCTTCAGGGCTTGACTGACCATATCTTTGGATTGATCAGCAATAGAAACATCACAACAAACAGAAATGACGTTGTTGTGAATTTTTTTAAGCTCTTTAGTGGCTTGTTCTAACCTTGACGAGTTTCTTCCATTTAAAACAATGGAAACCCCTTTTTTGGCCAATTCAATAGCAATGGCCTTCCCTATTCCTCTGCTAGATCCCGTAACTATTGCAACTTTTCCATCTAGACTATTCATTACTTTTGAAGTTGCATGTCTGGATGAAATTTTAAAGCAGTAAATGTATTGGTCCAAGCAATTACAACATGAACAATAAATGCTATCCAAATGGTTCCAGAGCTTATGGTTAATAAACATAAAACAAATCCTAAAGGGATTGCTCCAATAGTTTCATCCAAGCCTTTTGGAATATGTGTTGCTGAATAGAGAGCAATATTTATAGCTATTGCTGGCCACATCCCAAGAGGTTCTATTAGCGGAATTAATAATACTCCTCTAAACAAAAATTCATATCCAAAAAGATATAAAAACCATCCTAAAGCATTAATAAAAAGCATTTTTTTGGACCAGACTTTGGCTCTTATTTGAGGGTAATTAACCAGATTTTTTGGCTTCTGAGCAGATAAATAAGTCAGAGGAACTATAATTGCTGATAAAACAAAGATCCAAAATAGAGAAAATAGAGATGTTTCGTAAATTAAAGTCAATCCAAGATCTGCTAATGTTATTTCTGGTAAAAAAATTAGGCAAATAATTGTTGGAAATATTCCCATGAAAAAAAAACCAAAATATTTGGTGAAGAAAATATGTTTTAAAGATGCTTGATCAAAATCATACTTATTATAAAATATTCTCTTTATTTTCTCAGACTTAGAAGTAAACCAATAGATAGAAAAAAAAACTAGTGTTAGTAAAATAGGCAAGCAGATTTTTAAATCTAAAGCTTTCCAAGTCCAATCTATAGTAAAATGGTTCATTTGAAATGGTAATATAAAATATCTAAATAAAGACTATAAATGATGAAAACAAAATAATTAGTTAGAATATAATTAGGAAATGAAATTATTGTGATTTAATTATTAAATACACAACCACAAGTGAACATTACTAGTAGCTAATGATCTTGAATAGAAAGCTTGTCTATTAACCACTGTTGGAGTTTTTACGACCGTAATAGTTTTTTTCTTTTTTAGAGTTTCCTTCATTCCATGCAACCTTATCGATTTTAAGGCTGGACTACAGTTCTTGTTTAGCTAACGTTAACAATACGAGCAATTTAGCTAAACTAATGAATAACCTTTTGAAGAAATGGTGAAACAGTTTGTAGCCTGTTTATAGAAACTATAATTTATTGAAAACAAAATGTTATCCTATTATTTTTTCCCAAACCTTAGGCTCTCCATCAAAAAATGAACAATCAGCATCTCTTTTTTCTAAAAATTCAACAATTTGTTTTTTTAACGATCCATCAATGGTATTAGGGCCATCGTAAATTAAAAAATCAAATGTTTTATCTTCTTTAGTTAATCTCTCTATTCTAAATACCTTTATTTTCTTTCCAATTCTTAGCTCTAGACCAAGACCAATGCTATTGTTGTTGAAAATAAGTCCCTTTCTTTTAAATCTTTTAAATTCCATAACTTTTATAATTGAAAATATTGTTTGGAGAAAAAACAATAAAGAAAAAAGGATATGAGAGGCAACCATACCAAACATACCCTTTCAACTTAAACATCATTACGTGAATAACGATAAACAAAGTTAAGCTAAAACAAGTAGATATAGAAATTATAACTAGAAGATGAAAATTTATTTTTAATGTTTGAAAGTTTAATAAAACTGCAAAAAAAGAGGTTTTTAGTGCTTTTTTTAACAATTATCGATAAAAAATAGAGTTTTTTGCTTGTTTTTATATGTTTTTTGAAATTTAAGGAAATCCAAAAAAATACGGTTTAAAGCTAAATTAAGTCTAGTTTTTTAAAAAAAATGCTGATAATTGATTGCTTCTAAAAATATATAGGCATTCAAAGTCATGTAAAATAAAGCAGGTAAAGAGATCCAAAGACTGTCTTTTAGTTTAATTCTAACTGCTAGACCGAGAAACATTAATAAAGCAAGGCCTAATGAAGAAATGATGAGGATTATATTAAACTCAAGACCAACAAGAAGACCTGCGGCCCCGAAAAACTGCAATACAATTATTAATAACCCCATTTTTTCAAGGTTAAATCTCTTGAATTCACTCTTCATATGAGGATTTATAAAGTAGGACAAAACATAGGCAAAAAAAGACAAACTTGAAAGAAGTATGCAGAGGGTAGTACTGTTTATGGTCATAAAAAAGTTATGGCATGGATGAATAAGCAATAAATCCACACAATATTAAAAGCACCAAAGATGGTAGGTGCTTAATAAAAGTATTCTTTATTTTGAAATGAAAAAATTGTGCTGACACCATGAAAAACCCCATTAAAACTGAAGAAACGAAAACCAAAGACGGAAACCAAACTCCAGTGACGAGTAAAGTAGACAATGTAATTTTACTAACCCCAACAAAATTCCTTGTTAAATCACTTAATCCAAAACTTTTAAATTCTGTAATTACATTGTGGTATCTAAAAATCCATACAAAGGCAACAGAAAGTGCTATAGATACTTGTGCTAAATTCATTAAATCTTCCATCTTAAAAATATTTTACAACAAATTTAAGTCTTTATTATGAAATATTACGTGAAAAATTCATCTGCATTTTTTGGAATTAGTAAATATTTAAAATAAAGTAAAAAATATAGAAATTGACTAAAATGAGGTGTTTTTGATGAGTTTATGTCGATTTTTTCCTAAAAAACAGCTTTTTTTGAGCTATTTAGTTTTTTTTGATAAAAGGCTTATTGAAATAACAGTTTTCTATTTTAGAATAGAAAACATGTTAAATATATTTTATATATCATACATTTAGAGTATATGAAATATGTATATTAGAGTAAATAATACAATCATGAAAAAAAATTTACTCTCTCTAATATTACTTTCTATTTCTATTTTCAGCTACGGACAATGCAATGGAAGGTATCAAACAGAAATCTTTAATACAGTATCTGTTTCTACTGTAAACTATTCTGATGTTTATAATGACTTCTTTCATAAAATGGATATTTACACACCAGATGGAGACACTGTAACTAATAGACCAGTAATATTGTATATGCATGGCGGAGCATTTTACGCAGGAGAAAAAGGGTCGGTAGATTGTGTAGATTTTTGTACTTCATACGCTAAAAAAGGATATGTTGCAATTTCGGCAAATTACAGATTGGCAGCCAATGCATTGACCTTTGCTTTTTACCAAGACATTCAATACACCACTGTTTTAAAAGCGGTAGCAGATATTAAGGCTGCGGTAAGATATTTAAGAAAAGACCATGCCAATGGCAATACTTTAGGTATACACCCTGATGGAATATTTTTAGGTGGTTATTCTGCAGGAGCAGTTTTGTCCATACATATGTCTTACATAGATTCCATCAGCGATTTGCCTACTTCGCCACTAGATGTTCAAGCGCTTGTTTCCAATATTGGAGGAACATTGGATGGAGATGCTGGAAACGACGGCTATTCGTCTGAAATTGGTGGAATTGTAAGTTTTGCTGGTGGAATAAACGATTTGGCATGGGTAGATTCTACAGACGATCCAATAGTTTTTATTCATGGAACAGATGATAACGTAGTAAACTTTAATTGTGGCCCTGGACTAGGACAAGCAACAGTACTAAACCTTTGTGGAATGAACGCAATGAAACCAGCCCTTGACAACGCTGGAATACTTAATGACACTATGGTTTATGTAAATGGTGGACACGGTTGGGCTGGGACAGGTCATGCAAACCCACTATTTACTCAAGCAGTAGATTTCTCAACAGATTTTCTGTATCCACTACTTCCATGTAACAACAGTTCAGTTGGAATTACTGAAAATGAAAATGTTGTCAATCAATATCCAAATCCAGCAAATGATATAGTTCATTATTCATCAGTGAAAATGATTGAAGAGATTGTTATTTATAACCAAATTGGTCAGATTAAAAACAAAATAGTAGTAAACAATACTGAGTACGATGTGGCTTTAACAGATTTTGAAAGAGGTATTTATTATGTAAGTATTGTATTAGACGATTCAAGCATTATCTTAAAGAAACTTTCTGTAATTAAATAAATGATGTAGGAAAATTATTAATTGGCTATTTAGGGACTCTGCCTTGATTGCCAATTCCGTCTAAATCAATATTGTCGCTATTTGTGTTTCCTAGATTTGGATAATTTTCCTCTTTTTGCTTTTTCCCATTATATATTATGTTCCAAATAAGGAATATTAAGTAGATAGAAAATAATAAAAATCCGACACCAAAAAATACTAAACTCATAGCCTATTGATTTGGTTAATAGCTAAAGTAAATAGTAATATCGTCCCTGGCCAATGTGCGGAGTATTGAGCTTCGTCTGTCATTCCGGCAAGACCTAAGCCTATAGAGTACAACATACAAGCAAAGGCAATTATTACAGGATACCATTTTATAAGAAATTCTTTCATTTTTTTTATTCTTTACCAAATATAAGCTCTATTTGATATATATCTGTCATTGTTTGATGGATTTAAAATAAAATTAAACTTAAAATACGAAACCAAAAAAAAAGCAAAATTATTTACTTCGCAAATCCATTTAAAGACCAGCTGATTAAAAATCAAAATATGGCTCCGACTAGTTCTTGGGGGCTCTTCTGTTAAATATGGTTAAAAAAGAAAGGATAACCTCCTAAATTTAAGCGGATTAAAGAAAATAAATAAGGATTTGGCTAAAAAATAGATTTGTTTTAGAAAAAAAAAACTATACACATGAGGGAAATTAAAATATATTTTTTAAATTCACTTTCGTTTAAAAATTAATATGCAGTTAAATATAAATTAAAACAATTACTCGTTTACTAATTGTATACCATATATAAATATAAAATTAATAAGGAGTTAATAAATTTTAAATAAGATATTATAATAATGAAAAAATTAATTGATATACCTGACGAAATAGTAAAGCCATTAAAAATAATGGCCGTAAACGAAGATCGTGATTTAAAAAATTATATTCAAGATATTTTAGTTTCACACGTTGAAAATAAAAATTAATCTTTTTATTCACTTTGGATAGTTTACTCTAAATCCAACTAATATAAATCCTCAACAAATTAAGAAAGCCCATCGGCGTTCATAAATCATTTAATAATTTTTCAATATGCAGCTGTTGTTTAGACGGGATTCCATTTGCAAATAAGGAATCTCACTTAATAATTATTTCCAAGTCTTTTAATGTAAAGCTTAGAATATCTTTTTTAGAGCAGTTCTTTTTGATGTTGTTTATAAATAAGGTAATAGAATCTGTTTTTTGAACAATAGCTCCGTAGCATTGTACTCTGCACATATAATCGTTAATGTTATCTGTTTTTTTTATTTCATCAGAGATGCATGAAATAAGATCTGACCATTTATTTTCCACTGAAAATTCTGAACATTTTTTACATGCATTTTGTGATAGCCCAAAAAATGGCAGAAAAAGTAGAATAATACATAACTTCTTCATTTATAAAGTTTTAAAACCATTAAGTTAAGAAAAAGTTGGCTGTCCATAATGTCCTAACTGTCCACATTATTTTAAATGGACATTATTTTAAAACTGTCTATTGACTAAAAACCATGAAAATAAGGTAGGTAGTGTGAGTTCGACCTTTAATTTGCAATGAAAAAAGCCCCAAAAAGGGGCATTTAATTGAGTAGTGGAGAAGATGAGATTCGAACTCACGACCTCTTGACTGCCAGTCAAGCGCTCTAGCCAACTGAGCTACATCCCCAACATATCACGAAAATAATTAATTAATTCAATTACAGCTTGGTAATAATTGTATTTTGATAGGCTTTGGCGCCTTTTACTTTAACTATGTACATCCCCTTTGACCAATTGGAAGTTGGTAATTTTAAGTCTTGTATATTATTTTCTTCTATTATTAATTTTCCATCTAAACTATAGATAGCCAAATAAACTTTTTCATCAAACTCTATCTTTAATTCGTTTTTGAAGGGGTTGGGATAAGCACTGTAAGAAATTAAATTTGGACTAATTATGGAAGAAATATTACATGGGCTTCTAAGTGTTTGGAACCAATTAAAAGCTGAAGATAAAGCCGGTAAAACACATCCTCCATGGTCATTATTTCCCATGTTCATTGCCTGAACATCCAAGGCTCCATTATTATTCATAGTGCTTTCTGCATTTAAAGCATTGGCATAAGCAATCTGTTCATCTGCTGTACAATAATACATTCTTAATGGATTTAAAGGCAACCAGTCGTAGTTGTCGTTATCAATAAGTGCCCGCCACCAAGGGTGGTTCTTATTAACTGAATCATTTATAAAATTATTCAAACAAGTATCTCTAATTAATAAATTCATCTGGTTAGGAATAAGACTATTTAATAATCCCATATCCAAAGTAGTGTTGTTACCGCTAAAAAAAGGAGGAACTATGGTATCGTATGGAGAATAAAGTACATCTGACCAAGAATTAAATATATTTCCATATGCCAATTGGTAGGATGCAAGGAGATAAACTACATATCCAGGGTTAGAATAAGGAGTTGGAGAAATAATAGTATCTGCCATTATTCCAGATAGATCATAAGGCCCGGAGCAAGGAGCAGAAGCTATAATATTAAATTCAGACTGTAGATTTTTATCTTTTATAAATTTTGTAGTAGCCATACATGCATGGCCTCCTTGAGAATAACCTGTTAGAAAAAGCTCATTATTATCTACAAAATTGGTAGTGCTTAAATATTCTCTGGCGGCTCTAACCATGTCTATTGAAGCAGTCGCTTCAGTATGTCCATGTACATAAGGATGAAACCCTGGACTATCTCCCATACCAATATAGTCTGGCATACAAACTAAATACCCACCTGCAGAAAAAACCTTTCCAATTATTGACTCTGGGTTATTGTATGACGGAACGTCGTTTCTTCTTAGTGTAGTTCCATGGTTATATACTGCCATTGGGAAATCGTTGCAACTTGTATTTTTAGGGACCATAAATGCCCCTGTGGCGATAACTGGCAAACTATCTGTATTTACCGTGTTATAGGTCATCTTATACATGTCGACATCGTAATCCAAAGTAAGTCCTGTCGCACCACTTAAAATAGTTGAAGAAGAAGAATTTAAGAAATTACAAGAAACTAAATATTGACTTTTTGCTTGAAAATTAAGCACTGTAATGATAAGCAGCAGCTTAAAATAATTGAACAATATTTTTAGTTTTTTATGCACTTCCAGGTAAAGTCCAAAGATATATAAGAACTAAACCAATAACAAATGAGATAAAAGGGGCTATAAACATTGTATTAATTTATCACAAATAAGTATATATGTGATATATGTTTAAGAAAGTTTTAAAGAAAGTTTTAAATGAGTTACAATTTTTGAGTTGTAACTCATTATTAAACAATGTGGGCCCAGAAGGGCTCGAACCTTCGACCCCCTGATTATGAGTCAGGTGCTCTAACCAACTGAGCTATGGGCCCTAATTCAGTTTTATACTAAATTGGTTGGCAAATTTGCAAAAAAAAATCTAATTACTTTAAAGTAAGACCAATAATTTACTCTAGTCTCCAGCTTATTCCTCCCATTAACCATCTTCCTGGCATTTTGGCACCTAATATATTCTGGTATTCTTTGTCCAATAAATTAAGTATCTGAACATTTAAAGAAAGTTTATTATCCAATAACCCATAACCTACTCTTGCATTTAAAAGTCCATAACTACTCTCTAAATCACTAGATATGGATTCTGCAGCTTGAGCAGTTCTTTCTTTGTACAAACCAGAAATGGAGAATTGGAAAGAGTTATAATTTAAAATTAGCTGAGCATTAAGTAGGTGCTTTGCAAAGCTTGATAAATAAATTCCTAGAGTGTCGTTGGTAATATCGGTAAAAGTATATCCCATTTGCCAATTTAAAGTGCTGTTCTCTGAAATAAGAAATTTAGAATTTAACTCTAGCTCAAACCCATTGATATTTACATCCTTAATATTTTTAGCAAAAAAATAATCTACACCCGAATATAAGCTTCCAATATCACTTACAGATCCAATATCGCCCTCGTTAGTTAACACATAGTCTATAATATTACTAGACTGTCTGCTAAAAATAGTTGCCTTAAACAAAGTGTTTTTAAATGGAGAATAATTAATTCCTATTTCTTCTGACAATCCTCTTTCAGCCATTAAATTTGGATTTCCTAAGCTTCTTCCTGGTGTTAATTCAACTATATTATTGGATACATATCTTTCTGTATAATCTGCTGCCCTAATACTTTTTCCTGCAGAAGCTCTTAAAACTAGATTATTCATAGTATAAGAAGCGCTCAATTGAGGACAAAATTCAAATCCATAATTTTCATCGTAATCTTCTCTCGCAATAGTAGTTAAAACTAGATTATTTGACTTGTAAACTCCCATTAAGTAAGCTCCAAAATGATAATCGCTGTGGTTTCCCCTATCGTTACTTTCAATTGTCCTTAAGTCTGCCTGAATTCCAGATTTAACAATTAATTTCTCATTTATTTCCTTGGAATTATTAATTGTGAAATTAGTAAAACCCATTGTGTGAATATTAGTAGAAGGAAAATCAGGACTATATATAAATTCATCATTACTTCGCTTATAACTTGCATTTATATCCAATATTGAACCTGAATTTGTTTTTCTCTGAAGTTGAACTCTGTTAAACCAGTTGGAAGTGATTTCTGTAGACTTATCGAATGTACTATTTGTATAGAAATATCTTGCATTAAAATCGCTAGAAAGAATGGAGGATCTAACCTTTAATTCCCATAAATTATTTATTTTAAATCCTGCTGAAAGACTTATGTTTTTAATATCGAAATAATTTCTATAACCCTCTAATGTTGTTGAGTCATTAACTGCAACTGGTAAAATGCTATCTCCCTTAGAATGATTTATAGATGCTCCTAAGCCAACATAAAATTTATTGGATTTATGAAAAACACTTGCTGTAGAGCTTACTAAATTATTGTCTCCGTAGCTGATAGATCCTGATGAAGTAGTTCCATTTTTTAAAGAGTCGAATCCTTTGGTAATAATGTTAATTACCCCACCAACAGCATCAGGCCCATACATAGAAGCTCCTGCACCTTTTAATATTTCAATTCTCTCTATTTCCATATTTGAAATTGGAACATAGCAATTAAAATGCCCGGTCAATGGATCGTTAATTTTCATGCCATCAATTAAAACCAAAACTTGAGAAAAAGTAGAACCTCTCATTACAATATCTCCTTGTACACCAAATCCTCCACGAGACTGAACTTCAACACCACAAATAGTTTGTAACAATTCGTAAAAAGTAGTAGCTGGCAATTGTTGTATTTGTTCTTTGGTCAAAATACTGATACTTCTACCTGTCTCGCTAGCTTTTAAAGGAATTCTTGTGGTTTGTACTAGCAAAGTGTCTAGACTAAAGCTTTGCTGAGCACTTGGCTTAATAACTAACGAAAGGAAAAGGGAAATGCTTAAAAAATATTTCAAAATGAATAAATGTTTAATTTTCTATAATATATCTAAATTCGAGACAATTTTAAGAATTTGTTTTGATTAAATAAGGGTAATGACGGAAATTAAAAGTATAATATTTGACTTAGGAGGTGTGATTTTAAATCTGAATTATTCGAAAACAGAAGATGAGTTTAAAAAAATTGGTGTTTTAAATTTTAAAGAATTTTACAGTCAAAAAAAACAAACGCTTCTTTTTGATGATTTTGAAAAAGGAAAAATAAAGCCAGAAGAATTCATTTCATCATTTAAAGAATCGGAAAATTTAAAAATAAAAGAAATCGATTTCATAAATGCGTGGAATGCAATGCTTTTAGAAATAGCTATTGAAAAACTACAATTTATTGATGGTCTAAAAAAAGATTATAAAATAATTTTGTTGAGCAACACCAATGAAATACACATCAAAAAATTTGAAGACGATTTAAAAAAGAACAATATGCTGGAGCAATTCTACAAATGCTTTGATAAAATATATTATTCTTCAAGAATGGGAAAAAGAAAACCAGAAGAAAATTGTTTTAATCAAGTCCTGGAGGAGAATGGATTGATAGCTGAAAATACCTTATTTATAGACGACTCTATTCAGCATATTGAAGGGGCTAAAAAAGTAGGAGTTAAAACCTTTCATTTAGAAAAAAACAAGTCTATACTGGATCTTGTTCCTGACATAATTCAATCAAAACACCACCAGTAGACTTAGGGTGGAGAAAACAAATAAGTTTATTATCTGCCCCTTGCTTAATATCCCCAATAGCTTCAAACCCCAAATTAGTAAGCCTTGCTAACTCCGAATGAATATCTTCTACATGAAGCGCCAAGTGGTGCATGCCTTGACCTTTTTTATTAATAAACTTTTTAATTGGGCTATCTTCCTTGGTTGCTTCCAGTAGCTCAATTTTAGATTCTCCTATTTTATAAAAATAGGTTTTCACTCCCTCAGATTCAACCAATTCTGTTTTATAGGATGTTTTACCAAATAGCTTTGCAAAAATTTCATTGCTTTTTTCTGGATTTTCTACTGCAATTCCAATATGTTCTATTTTTTTTATCATCGTTTCTAATTTATGAATTTAAGACCACTTACTGAATATAAAAAATAGATATAATTGAAAATAAAATTTAAAGAACACTTCTTTTGTAGATAAACTTTTGAAAACTCTGTAAATAGCAGTATTTTTACCAAACTTTAATTTTAATTTGCATTTTATGTTTGGGATTTTCAAAAAAAAATCAGAAAAAGATACTTTACTAAAAAAGTACAACACCTTAACAGAAGAAGCTTATAAGTTATCCCACTCTAACCGATCAGCAAGCGACCAAAAAACTAAAGAAGCCAATGATATTCTAGAAAGAATAAAAATATTGGAGTCGGAAGAAAATAAATAAGTTTTACCGAGAGTGTTTTAAATTTATAATTCCTTATGAAAGATCGTGAGCTTGCAGAAAGCATACTAAAAGTTACTAGAGAACATCCTGAATATAGCTACAATTACAAGCAAATAGCTGCCGTTTTAGGAGTTAAAGATGCATTTATAAGAAAAAGAATTGTTACCCTTTTGCAACAACTTGCTAAAAATGGAGTTTTAAAGGAAATAGAACGAGGAAAATACCAAATAAAAGAAGGCAATAAAGAACTGGTTGGTCATATACAGACAGTAAGTAAAGGTGGTGGGTATTTTATGTCCCCAAAAATTGAAAAAGATATCTATATACATCCATCCAATCTTAAAAACGCTCTTAACGGAGATAAAGTTCTTATTAAAAGTAGTTTGTATAAAGGGAAAGAAGAAGGAAGAGTTCTTAAAATAATTGAACGCGTAAAAAAAGAATACATTGGTGTTATTGAGATTTCTGAAAAATTTTGCTTTTTCATTCCTGATGATAGAATGGTGAAAACACATTTTTTTATTGAAAAAAAACATATCAATAAAGCAAAAAATGGACAAAAAGTAAAAATTAAATTTCTATCATGGCCTAAAAATGCAAAAAGCCCTCAAGGTGCAGTAACAGAAATTATAGGGAATCCTGGAGAAATAAATGTTGAAATGAATTCTATTCTTTCAGAATTTGGATTTCCAACTAAATTCCCAATTCCTGTAACAAAAGATTTAGACTCTATACCAACCCCAAATTATGATAAAGAAGCTAAGAAGAGAAGAGATTTTAGAAAAGTAACTACTCTAACTATTGACCCCATTGATGCGAAAGATT
>Ga0206127_1000368_pt1 | contig 57308 bp, 53 predicted proteins | sample Helgoland_Spring_6_FD_148646 | JGI IMG/M metagenome (GOLD analysis project Ga0206127, IMG submission 148646) | Pelagic subsurface seawater microbial communities from Kabeltonne, Helgoland, North Sea - Helgoland_Spring_Bloom_20160419_1 | ecosystem: Environmental > Aquatic > Marine > Epipelagic ...
AATACAGGCACAATAACAATAGAGGGTAGACCTACTGGTTTCTTAGGTGATGACATAGCAACAATTGATTTTCATAATAACGGTAGTAAACGTGCTGATATTAGAATGGAAAGAGGTAACGCTGCTGATGATTCTCAACTTGTTTTTTCTACATCTGATACGGGAACTCTTAATGATGCTTTAATAATAAACGAAATAGGTAACGTCGGAATAGGAACACCAAATCCAGATAGTTTATTACAGTTATATAAAGCAACAGGTAATACGACATTAAAAATTACATCAAACCAAGAAAACGCTTACCTTTACATTGACTCTAATCAAGACGGAGCTGGAGGAGAAGAAAGTGGTATAATTCTTGCAGACAATGGTACTGCAAAATGGGAACTATTTAAAACAAGTGGTAACGATTATTCAATCCACGATTATACACGTGGTGCTTCTTCATTTAAGATACAAGATAATGGAAATATGTTCCTTATGGCCAACGGAGGAAATGTTGGTATAGGAACAGAAACATTAAGCACTGTTGGAGGTAATGCTAAACTAACTATAAGTGCTGGAAACAGTCCTGTTTCAATAGTTAACGGTACCAATGATGGAATGTACCTTAGAAGATTTGACGATGAAGATGGGCATTATCAATTACAAACAACTGTAGGTAGTGGCAATTCAGGAACATTATCATTACAGACTTACGGAGGAGATTTAGGAGTTGGAACAAGAACACCATCTAGTAAATTTCAAATATCTGGAGGTAATACAAGCACCGCAGCAGATGCATTATTCTCGATTCAAAAGAACGAAGAGGGTTATGGTTTATTTGCTGGTATTTTAGGATCCGGAACATCATGGCTTCAATCTTCTACAAAAACACAATCTGCATACTATGGATTAACACTACAACCTAATGGAGGAAATGTAGGAGTTGGAACTACTTCAACCCCTCAAAAATTAACAGTTCAAGGAAACATTCAATTAAACCATACATCTGGAAACTCTCAGTCAAGCTACGATTTACGATTTAACGCAACTAATTCATCTGGACAGAGTCAAATAAAAGCAGCAATGTATGCTGCACCATATGGTAATAATACTAACGGAGGAAACTTTGTACTAAAAACAGCAAATACAGGTACTACGTTAATTGAAAGATTTAGTATCAATGCTATTGGAGCAGCAAGATTTAACCAGTACGGATCAGGAACACATACAGGAACAGCTACTAAAACTCTTCAAGTTGATACTAACGGAAATGTAGTAGAAAGTAATATAGTAAAATTTGCACCAAAAGTTGAGTATTCCGCATTAGCTGCTGATTTAGCAGAAAACGCCGTTGTAACATTACCAAACTCGCTAACATATACAATATCATCAGGAGGATATGAATACCTAGAAATCTTCTTAGATGGAATTAGACTAAATAGAACAATAGACTTTGAAGAAGTAACAACAACTACTATTAGAGTACTAATGAATATTCCACAAGGATCAGTTTTAACTTATAAATCTATATCATAATGATTAAATACATCTCAGAAAAACAACAAGCACTACAAATTATAATGGATAACTACAACGGATATACCATTGATTCAGTTAATAGCAATGTAACATTTAATGTAACAATATCTTATGATATAAGTGATATAGAAGAGAAAATAAATACCATAGAGACAGAATTAAATGTGTTAGAAAGTGAAGTTGAAAGGGAAAACGAAGAACTAAGTATTAGTCAAATTCAAGATTTAAATGATTCTTTAGATATTTTAAAAGATCTTCTAATTAAATTAAACTAAGTAAACCTAATGGCAAGTATATACACAGTAAAAAACGCCGGAAAAAAACACTGGAATGACACTTCTGCGTGGGTAGGAGGAGTTGTACCTGGTGAAAACGATAGAGCGTATATTGAGACTGATTTTACCCGAATTAACTTTGGAAACGGCTATCTCCCATGGGAAGGTAAGAAATCAGAGATTAGAGTAGATACCACATCAGGATTCCCAGCTACTTCTGGTTCATTTTATACTTATGCTTACTTATCCCAAAACATAATTAAAATAGACTACGATACAATTAATGGAGATGACTACTTTAACTCATGTTCTATAGATAATAGCTTTAGAGAATGGTCTCCTTCTCAATCAGGTAGTGTTGATGACGATAAAGCGTACGGGTATATGAAGAATGATACCCCAGTATTTAGAACGGACCATACACATATATACGTTTCTGGTTCCAGCACCTGGCATGTAGGTAGAATTTACGTTAGAGATCACGCAAAATTTACTGTAAAGGATACTGCAACTCTAGCATTAGATTCTGATACAGAAGATGCTTTTGTAGGAATAGCTGATGCATGTTTTGAAATGTTTGATCAATCAAATGCTATATTAACCGGCTCAACAGAAAGAAATAGTGGTTTAATACATTTAGAAGACGATACATACTGCTCAGTTAATATATCAGGATCTTCGGATCTTAGAACTAGAACTACAGTTTCTACATTAGTTAACACAGGAAGCGGAATTATACCAGTAGCGAACGGAAGTAACTTTGAACCAGGAGATATTATATCAGTATACGGGAAACACGATGTAGAAGTTCAAGGAACCCACGGCATTAATACAAATTCGGACTATGAACCCTACTATTATACTACTACAGGATCAATTTACCCGTACTTCCATAACAACGTAGTTAAAGATGAAGACGAAACTTTTGAAGTTTGTTCAGTAAATGGAAACAACTTAGTAGTTAAAAAGAAGTTTACTCCCATAGGAACAGTAACACATACTCAAGGAGCAATCACAAGAAGAGTTTACCAAAAAGAACACGGTAGATCAAAAAGTAGATTCACAGGCACTAAAACATCAATAAGTGTTAGATCTGAAAATAATCAATACAAAACAGGAGACAAGGTAGCTATTGGGAATAGTGTATATACAGTATTAGAAGTAGCAGATAAATTAATACCGTTCAAAACAGTAGACTTTGTAAATGGAGATAATCTAGACGATTTCTGGGTTGATGAATTTATCGGTTCAGGTTCTACTAATGAAATTAAATGTAACTCAGGTTTTATAACAGGTTCTACAGGATTACAGATGTCCGGTAGTTTAGTTGGCACATCTAACTACTATAAATCTCTTTATATGAAAGATATGAAACTAAGAGATTTAAAAGTTACACTAACATGTAGTCAGGTAGACGATAATGGATCTTGGAATGGTGATAGAATGGCAGGAGTAAGTATTTGTGAAGAACCTTACAATAGAGACAGGGTACTTTCATTCTACAATAGATACAGTTACGCAAGAGCATCCTATATAGGGATATACTCAGATGATGTGTACTATGGGTCTAGACAAGACCAGTGGGGTAGATTAGACGGAGACGATTTAAATAATACTCCTAATATTAGCACCGGTATGAGAGAAGGAGAAGTAACTGTAGAGATGAATGCTTTACGTGAGAATGTAGACTTTACCTATCAGGGTCAGTATTTAAACTCATCTACAATAAGCAGAAAAGCAGGTTCAGTAGCAATACACCTACGAAGAGAAGGTTCTAGTATAAAAAAACTAGTTGTTGAAGAATATGTTCAAGAGTTAGTACTGGATACAACAGATTCTATAAGTGTAGACTCTAAAGTATATATAACAGGAACTGAGGTAATTCACCCAAGTGGGCAAGAAGTAGTAAAAATAGCATCAACGATAACAGATATGAGAGGGTATGAAAATATACCATCTAAATTTGCAAAAGGAAAAGACTTAACAGACTGTGTAGTCCCGGTACTCTGGTCTAATAATGGTAACCAGAATAGATATAGAACTAGCAGTACATCTTCGGATAGAGCTAGATTAGATAGTTTATTTTTAGATCATAACCACTACGATTATTACTTTAGACTAGATGCAACAAACCAGTCCTTTATAGATTTAAACCTAGGTAAAGAAGTAGACCTAGACGCTGTTGGTTTAGCACATTTCTATAACCTACCAAGTCATTATCCCGGTACTTACCCTAAAGGTATTGGTATAGAATACTCAACAGATGGACATACTTGGAATGTTGCAAGAGCACAGGCTGATGATACAAGATTAAGTAACCAAGGAGCAGATTACCGAATATATCAATTTTCAGAAATTACTGCAAGATTTTTAAGAATTAAAGTTAATGGAGCAAATAATAACACTAATAATAGGATTGTAGCAATGGGGTTCTATAAATTTGACGGTAGAGGAAGTAGTATAGAACTAAATAATACATCAGATTTAGCAGTTGGTGACACTATTACATTTATGAATCCCCAAGCAGTAAGAGCTGGAGGGTATATAAACGCACATCATAGAAGCAATTACCGTTCAGCAGTTCTTGCAGGTACTAAGACCGCAAGTGATTACCCAGGAGGACTTACATTAAACTACACCATTACAGCTAAAACAGGTAATGTTATCACATTAGACAGACTTATAGAGGGGTATGAAATACACCCTGATACATTAGTAATAAAATTAGATAGAGGAATAACAGTAAAAAGTCAAGCAGGCATTAGCAACTGTATACCTTTTGGAGGATTCTACTCTGATAGTAGTTCTAATCCCTGTTATTTTAATATTGAAAATGCTTCATTTTTATCCCTAGGTTCAAATAGTAGAGAGAGAATGTACTTTTATAGACACCCTTATGTAGGTAGATTTAATATTTCTAATAGCAGTTTCTACTACATAGAACCAGGTTCACCGTACTTTAATAACTCAGGGATGGTTCGTAAAAATAACGCATGGATAAACACCTCTACTTTTAGTAATAGAGGTTCTAGAATGCACAGTGACCAAAAAGTACATGGCGAAATTAATACCAGTACTAATTACCAATTTAAAAACGTACACTCAACAAGTGACTATTATACAGGTAATATAGTTGATGCAGGAAGGTATATGTATATTAATAGCCACTCAACACCATATGAAGGAGGTAGTAATAGATTAGTTATAAGAAACAACTACTGGACATTCCAAGATTATGTAAATCATCAATTAGGAGACGCGCACGGTAGAGAGACAGCACCTAAGAATAGCACACATATATACGATAATGTTGAAAGGCAAGGAGCAGGTTATAGAAGATACTATAACGATTACTACGGAATTCATTCTAATCCAAACAATAAAATAGAGGGTAGTAAATATTACCCCTTTACTGCCCCGAACGGATTCAGATGGTATACAGAATCAAATATAATAGACTACCAAGCTATGGGGACGGATTATCATGAAATGAGTCCAATTATAGGTAAGGATTACTTTTCTAATAGAAACTTTTTAACGGATAACGGTAGAAGATTTATAATACAAAATAAAGATAAAAAGAACCAATACGATATGGTTAACATCTCTTTAAATAGAGCAGCACCACTGTTAATGTCAGCTAACTTTTCAGTACATGAAGAACAAGAGATAAGAGTACAGCAAAAAATGACATATAAAACACCATTTGGACAATATTATGACAACTACTTAGGCTCCACAACCAGTACAAATAAAGATATAAAAGGAGTACTACTATACCAAGATAGAACAGTATCTATACAAGGAGCCCCGATATCATTAACTTTTACTGATTTTACCTTCGATCATTCGTTTACAGCCCAACCAGGTAACTATTTATATATGCTATTAAATAGAAATAGAGCATATTGTCAAACTCTATTTACTTACAAAGATATGAGCTTTAACGTAACAGGAAATACACCAAACAAGATTTATATATCTCAGAACCTATTCAAAGAGCATAAAATACTACGTAGACCAGACAAAATAGCATTAGCGGATTATTCAGGTAAACAAAAGGTACCTAAAAAATTAGCTACTAGAACAACAGTTAAATTAAGAAAATTTAAGTTTTAAATATGAAACAAAGAATATACAACGGACATCCATTAGAATTTTATGATGATTCTAATAATAAAAAAGCAGAAATTAAAATATCTGGATCTGATCTTATTCTTAACCCAGTAGATTCTTCAGGTACAGTTATAATTGGAGAAGATGGAGCAATTAATGATATTGAAGTAGGAGCTGTAGGTACTGCAGTAGACTTTACTTTTTTAGGTGGAGGAACAATTACGTCAAATGGTAGTACACTCGTACTAGGATCAGCAGGAGATACTGTAGATTTATCAAATACAACACTATCAGCAGTATCCGCATCTGAATTTACAGGATCATATTTTGGTGATGGTTCAAACCTTTTAAACGTACCAATGGACTTAGCATCCTATACAGGTAATGTAGGAGTTACAGGATCATTAGTAGTAACTGGAACTATAACCGCACAAGAATTTAATACAGAAATTGTATCAGCTAGTATTTTGTACGAATCAGGATCAACCAAATTTGGAGATACAGCAGATGATACTCACAACAGAACAGGAAGTCTACTATTAAGTGGTTCTCAAACTATAGACGGTAATTTTGAAGTATTTAAAAAAGGAACTGGGAGAACTGTAGGCGATCTAAAAGTTGATGCAGGAAGTAAGTACACTTATGTAGGTAGGTTAAGCTCAACATCAGGAGATGTAAGTAGTTTTAAAGTTAGAGATAGACTTGATAGAGCATATTTTGATGTTAATACTGCAAGCAAATACATATCCTTTAACCCGGAAATTGGTAATATAACTATGCAGATAGCATCCGGTTACGGTTTTAAAATAAATACAGACCAATTTATAGTAAGCGCTTCAGGCAATGTAGGGATTGGAACAGCTAATCCAAGCTTTACATCAGGAGGAGGACTTCAAATATCTCACGCTACTCAAGCTAATGTAAGATTATCTGATACATCAAATGCTGCATACAATACAGACCTAGCAATGTCTAATGATGACTTTTTCCTAGTAAATAGGTCTTCTGCTGGACATTTAAAATTTAGAGTTAATAGTAGTACAGAAGCTATTACTGTGTTACAAGATGGTAAAGTTGGTATAGGAACCCCAACACCAACAATTGCACTGCATGTTAGTAAATCATCAGGATTTAATATTAAAACAGAAAGAGCAATAGAAGATGGAGGAAGGAACGGTCATTCTCATTTCTATACCGCAGGAAACGCTCATATATTTGGACGACCTTTGATACTGGAAAGTTCATTTAGATTAGCCCCCACCACTCCTTCAGGTACCACAAAGCATTACAGAATATTGAACGACTCAGAGATTCTTAAAGTAGCTTTAGAGGTAGGAGGTTCAACAACTGCAGATAACATACTTACAGTATCAGGTTCAAACGTAGGTATCGGAACAGCTAGTCCTAGTGAAAAATTAGATGTTGCCGGTACAGCTAGGATGGACACAGGAATAACAGAAGGTATTCACTACGTAGGTACTAGTGTTGAACATTGGGGGGATGGAGGCACAGGAATGCAGTTTCCTGCTAATGATACAATTTCTCTTAGAACAGATAGTTCAGATAGATTATACATAAATTCAACAGGCAACGTAGGGATTGGTATAACATCTCCAACATCAAAACTACATATTTACGATAATAATAATTCACCATCAGGTGACATTACAACTAGTAAAATTCTTAGTAACGGTAACGTTGCAGCAAATGGGAACACCCGAACTGGATTAGACGTAGAAACAAACAGAAGCGGTTGGTATAATGCAGATGCTACATCTGGTAATTTTAAAATTTCTAGCGATAACAGGATAGGAAATTCCGACCTTATAGGTGTTAAATCACTTGCTACAGTAGATGTTGATAACGTTTACAGCGGAGTTGCTGCTGGTGGTTCTCTAACAGCACTATACGGTAAAGTTACCACAACACACACAACAGGTTCAGGCCCAGTATCTAAAGGGTATGGTTTAAAAATTGCTGCACCAGAGGTAGCTGCAAATTCAGAGATAGATACATACTACGGCGCGTCAATAGAAGGTGGTTCTGTATCAGGAACATTAACCAATAAGTATGCTCTTGTAACTGCCGCTGATGCCGGAAACGTAGGTATTGGTACTACCTCTCCAGACAGTAAACTTCACCTAGCAACCTCAGGTGGTACTACATTAACTATTCAAAATACAACAAACTCAGGTAATGCGTCTCTACACTTTAGAGATGAGGGGGATGTTAATCAGTACCAGATTTACTATGCTCTAGGAGCGAACAGAGCTTATAACCTTGTAAATGGTAATGGTCTTACGATATATTCTTCTCAAGCATCAGGAGAAATTGCCCGTTTTGGAACAAGCACAGGCTATACCGACTCATACTTTATAGGAGACGTAGGTATCGGAACTGATACTCCTACGACAAGACTACATATTAAAGACGTAGACAGCCCTTATCAAATAAGATTACAAAGCACAGGAACAGAAACTTGGAATCTAGGTATAGGTAAAACAGGTTACTACGATAATACACTATTATTCCAGTATGGAGGAGTTGGTGATAAAATGGCTTTAACAAGCACTGGTAAATTAGGTGTAGGAGATCTTAATCCTACAGCTAGATTAGCGGTAGTTGATGATACTCAATTTTCCTCAGGACAAGCTTCTGTAGAGGTACTAAAATTACAAAGAAAAAATACCGGTGGGGATATAAAAGCTACAACAGAAGGACATATTTCAATGTGGGCTACTGATTCTAATAACAATACAGAATGGGGTAGGATTTCTTGGGTAAATGATAACGCAGCAGATGGTGGAAATGAAACTGAAGGAGCAATGTCTTTCTGGACTAGTAGAGAAGGAACTCTTACTAGAGCGATGTACATTGATCACGACCAGCAAGTCGGTATTGGAACAGATAGTCCTGATGCTATTTTAGATATAGAAAACGCTAGCGGGGTTACTATTGACATAAATAGTTCTAGCGGAGATGGTCAGTTTAGATTCCAAGATAATGGAACAACAAAGTGGTCGATAGGAAGAGATAATACTCAGCAAAATTTTGTTTTCTCTAACTCTGCTGGCTTGGCTTCCGATGACGTACTAACCTTAGCTCATTCTACAGGCAACGTAGGTATCGGGACTACTACTCCAAGTGATAAGTTAGAGGTTGCTGGGAATGTAACCACACAAGGAGGTTTGACAGTTGGAGACTCAACCGCAGATACAGCTCAAATAGGACTTAAACATCTACTAGGATACTGTGAAAACACAGATGTTGATACAGGAACTGAAGACATTAAATCTCTAGCACTATCAACATACCAAGCAGTCTTTTTTGACTACGTAATAAAGAACGGTACTAACCTAAGAGCTGGTACATTAACAGCTGCTCACGACGGAACAAATATTAAATTTAATGAAGTATCAACCGTAGATTTAGGTAACACGACAGATGTTAAGTTAAAGGTAGTAATAGATGGAAGTAATATGAAACTACAAGCCACAACATTAACAGATAACTGGACAATAAAAGCAAATATTAGAGGTATAAAAGTTTAAAACATATTAAATGGCGTTTTCAAGAGGACCAACAGTTATAAAAGATGGGATTGTATTCAGTATTGATCCAGCAAGTACAAAAAGCTACCCAGGAGCAACTAAGGTTAATGATCTTACTAGATACGGTGGTACTACACCAGAATTTACACCCGCTGGGACGCTATCAGGAGGTACAACAGTAACTGTACCTACCACAGGGTCGACAACTAAAGTATTCGGTTTTGATGGGACTAACGATAGTTTACTTTTCCCAAATAATAACTCTGCTGCACCTCTACCCGTTAACTTTACATCATCAGCATTTTCAATAGAATCTTGGGTAAAACTCCAACAAACAGGTTCAAATAACATAGCAGTTATAGTCACTAGAGGAAATCCATTATGTGATGGTTGCGACGGTGGATTTAATACCATGTTTACCAATAGTTCTACAATACAGGTAAGATTCGACGCAACAGGAGGAAGTAATATAGCAAGTGTTTCTTATAACTCTTCTTCATATGATTTTAGAGATGATAAATTCCACCACATTGTAGGGTTAAGAGATGGAACAAATATCAAACTTTACCTAGACGGGGTAGAAGTAGCAACAAATAATAACGACAATAACGTAAACGTTAATGTAGAAGACCACGTATACATATCAGGATGGAGTTCATATAGAGGAGAAATGGAAGTAGGCCCAGTAAGGATATATAATAAAGCACTATCAGCTACTGAAGTAAGTATTAATTATAACGCTCAAAAACATAGATTTATATAATGAATACAGGACCGAAAATAGATACAGATGCTTTAGTGTTTGGATATGATACTGGATACCCACTAGTTTCTACAAGCAGTGATTCATATAAATTTAACCTAGGTGAGCCAACTACCAATAAGTTAGATGGTGATATACTAGGTACCGGAAACGGAGCAAGTTTAGACTCAGATGACTTTGGTACATACATACAGTTAGCAAATATTACTTCCAGTTATTCTAGATTCCAACTACCCAGTATAACGGTAGTATCTAATGAAGTATACACCTGGTCATTTGAATTATATTCAACAGAAACTATAACACAGAGTGGTAATAAGTACTACTTTGATACAAATGAATATTCTGATCAATTTTCAACTAGTAACGATTTATCAAGAGTAGGATTTACAAACATAAGACCTTCTTCTATACCGGCAAATGAATGGACTAAGTTTAGTTTAACAGTTACTATGAAAGATAATTTAACTGGGGCCTATACATATGACTTCTTTAATATGCTATATCCTCATTTTCAAAATAAAAAAATATACTATAGAAATATGCAGTTTGAAACTAAACCGCATAATACACCCTATGCAGGACAGGGTATTACAAGGTCTGTAGAAAACTCATTAATTGATTTAAAAAGAAACACAACAATAAACGTATCAGATGTATCTTTTGATACTGATGCACAAATGTTTTTTGATGGTACTGATGACCATATTACAATAAATAACCCCGGTATATCAATTGATAGGTTTACTATTGAAATGGTACTTAAACCAGATAGCTATTCAAATAGCCCAATGTTAATTAACCCAAGTAGTACAGGTATTGATCAGTATGTAAGAATATGGAGTAATGGTCAAATTGGAGGTGTATTTGTAGCAGCAGCGGATACATCAGGAGATTCATGTAAAAGCACAACTCAATTAGACACAACAGAATACACACACTTTGTTCTAACAAAAACTCAAAGTGCAATAAAGGTGTATATAAATGGTGAACTAGAAACAACCGTTACACCGACAGTAACCGCAGCACCCTGGACAGGAACTTGGGATATAGGACAAAGAGCAAATAATACTTTTAACTACGATGGTGAATTACCGATATTAAAAGTGTATAAAAATGAGATGTCAGTAGAAACAGTAAAAAGTAATTTTAAAGGACTTAGAAGTAGGTTTAATATTTAGATATTTATATTAAATGGGAATAAATAGAGGAGCAAATATAGTTAGAGAAGGTCTTGTCTTTGGGTATGATACAGGTTATCCCCTAGTGTCGTCTAGTTTTGATTTATATAGATTTAACTTAGGTGAACCTACTACTAATCAAGCAAACACAGATACAAAAAGAACAATAGCTGGACACAGTGTTGGCGCCTACGGCCATGTAGTAGAGGTATCATCTGCACCTGAAAAAGGAGTTGGATGGAAAAAGATTAATATTACAACACATGGAACTAATAATAGAATTGCACAATTTCCATACATTACCCATGTAGCTAACGCAACTAACACCTATAGTGTTGAATATGATTTTAACACATTATCAGGGTATTACTGGAAATTAGACGGCTCAACCGGTACTCTAGGAAGTAATGTTAAAGACACCGGGCACATACATTCACTAACACACACAAGAACAAGTAACGGAAGTCAAGCTTTATTTTTAATGAATAACAATGTCAATAGAGCATCAATAGACGATACTATATACTTTAAAAATTATCAAGTTGAAACTAAACCACATAATTCACCTTTTACAGAAACCATAAGATCAACATCAGGTTCATTAATAGATATAACAAGAACAACTGATATAGATTTATCTGATGTAACATTTGATAATAATGCACAAATGACTTTTGACGGTTCGGATGACTTTATAGAATTAGATGTAAACTTATCAGATCTTGTAGGAACAGCCCCTACAGGAATAACTTTTGAATTTGTAGCAAAAGCAGATAACCTAACAAACCCAATAGGAATCAGCGGGGACTATACAGGTCCAGCAGGAACAGGATTTGGAATTAAAAGGTCTTCTTCTAATAATAAACTAGAATTTAGAGTTTACGCAACTGGTGGAATTCCAAGATCAACAACAGACATACCCACAGATAGTTATTTTTACGGAGTTTGTATTTGGGATGGCACTAGCACAGGACAGCTTAGAATATACTTTAACGGAGTACTGGAAACAACAGACACTTCAGCAGGTACGACTTGGAACCATGGAAACGGTGATTTGAGAATAGGAGATATTTACGGAAGCATGGGTTCCCCTGGAGAATGGCAAGGAGAAATACCAGTATATAGAATTTACGATAGAGCACTATCATCAGCAGAAGTAACACAGAACTTTAACACCTTAAAGGATAGATTTAACATATAATGGCAACAGGAGGAGGACCAAATAATATAACTAAAGGATTAGTAGCAGGATACGATACAGGGTATCCAGCATCTACTGGATCTACTCATGAAACTAAGTACTATAAAGGACAGTTTCTACATGAAAACGTAATACCCGAAACACAGACATTATCTAGATATAACAACCCAGGTTTTTCCGGAACAAACACGAATACAGGTAAATTACACCCAATACATAAAACACCAATTTGGAAGTTAACCCACATAGCTGATTCAGGAAAAGAATCAAGATTATCAAGCGGGGAAGGATTTGGATGTTACCATAGTTCTGTAACTCAGTATAATGCAGGAAGTAAGTACATAGCTTCAATTTCATTCAAAGCAGATTCAGCAAGCCCGGTAGTAACAGGAAGTTTTAGTAACGGTTACTCCAATATTAACGGATGGAACGCTCACGGTACATCAAAAACAATGGTACCTGAAGGAGATGGTTGGTATAGAATTTATACATTCTACAACAATACAACAACTGCATACTCAGCAGATGGCACCACAAATTTATCAGGTAGATATGCAGGTAATACCTATACCACAATTGATCTACCTGCTGGAATAAGTGTAGTAACGCATTCGGTTGATACTGCTCAATACCTTGGCGGAGACGCTAATTATAGAGGTACTTACCAATTAACCAATACAGTACAAAACGATTATAATAATGTAGGTGCATCTATTTTAGATTATGGATTAGATACTTCGTATACAAAACCAGTATTTAACCCAGTATGGAACTTTCCAACCAGTAGTGCTAGTGATATAAACCAAACAATATACTTAAGAGTAAATATGCCTTCAGCAGGTTCAGTAAGACTTAGATCATACGTATATTCAGCTACCCCTTATTTAACGGACAGTAAATATTGGAAAATATACTTTGATTCTGCAGGAGTATCAACCGGTAAAGAAATGACTACATACTGGAGCGCACCAATGAAATCACGAGTAGTAACCACAGATGTTACAAATAGCAATAATAAGAATTATAAATTTAAAAAATACGGCACAAATGTAAGACATTCGACTGATTCCTTAGTCAATTTACCTTCCCTAGAAATTGGCTCCTCCCAGAGTTCCCTTTCATTTACAGGAGCAAGTACAGTGCATGTTAGTTATGATAGCGATAGACTCCCGTATTTTGACGGTACGAATGACCGTATTGAACTTAACAAAATAAGTGGTGTAAGTAGTGGTTCAACACATGTAACTTTTATTGCATGGATTAAATCTGATGGTGCTTTAACAAACGCAAGAAGAGGTCTTTTCTATTCTTATGCTCATCCAGAATTAGATGAAGGTGGGATAGCCCTCTACGGTACAAACACCGGAGCATTAGCAGTTTCAACAACTGATACAGAGCTTGATACTCGACAAGTTTCTTCATCTAACTTTAACATATATGATGGAACATGGAAATGTGTAGGATTTAGATTATCAACACAAGCCATAACAGTATTTCACTTTAACAGTAACGGTAACTTAGTAACATCTTCACTATTAGAAAACGGTACACGAACAGTTAAATCAGGGTATAATATAATGAAAGACTTAATAATAGGAGCTGAATATGATAACTCAAATACATATTGGCAAGGCAGTATAGACGGAGTAAGATTTTTTGAAAAAACAGAAAAAACAGATAAAGATTTAATTACGTATTATAACTCAACTAAAAAAAGATTCACATAATGTTTATAGGTCCAAACACAAACGCAAGCAAAGTTAGCTGGGGATACGATACAGGATACCCAATAGTACAGTCAAATTTAGATAGCTATAGACTTAATGCTGGAGAACCAACTTATAATTATGTTTCAGATAATAATAACCCATTCGGTTCAGTATCAGACTGGACAGAAGCAGGATGGGCTGGAGATGTAGAATGGAGTCAAGCAGAAAATGCAATCGAGTTAACAGCAACAAATGGATGGCATAGCATATATTACGAATTAGGAAACGATGTAATATCGGAAAATATGTACGTATCATTTGAATATAAACTCAAATCACAACAAACCTCGGGTATATATGGATTCGTACTTAACGGAACTTCGTTAGGTAGCTACACCTCAAGTTTAGGTAATTTCACATCACCATCTCTTACAGAATGGAAAACATACACAGGATCATTCACCGGTCACAATAGTACCAACGGAACTAGAATATGTATAGGACTAAGAGGCACAGACAATGGCGGCCTTACAGACACAATTTATATTAAAAAATTACAGGTCGAAAAAAATAATCACCACACACCTTTTGCAGGCTTAGCTTTTGCATATCCACCTAATGGACATGGATCTAGAGTAGCATATACAGGTAGTCAAGGTAGCGGAACAGGTCAATTTAAACCAACTTCATTAAAAAATATTGTACAGCGATACACTTACCCTGCTTTTTCTGGAACAGGATTCCCAACAATGGTTAGCAGTAATGATCAAGTATTAAAGTGGAAGATAAACGTAGAAGATGTAACCTTTAATTCAAATGCACAAATGGAATTTGATGGTACTGATGATAAAATGAAAGGAAGCTGGCCAGCATTATTAAATATAGATAATACAGACAAGCCAAGAACCTGGGAAGTGGTATTTAAAACAGATACACTTACTGGAACACATTGTATATTTGGACATAAAGCAAGCGATGGTTGTTCCCACTACTGTAACGGCGGTATTCGACAAAGTAGTAACAGAGTGCAATTTGTATGGTATGATAATGCTAGCTATCAATTTCTACAAGGAACAACAACACTTACAACAACATCGTATTACCATGTAGTAGCAGTATGGGACGAATCAACACTATACCCTACCCTTTATGTAAACGGAGAAGAAGTAGGATCTTGGGGCTCTGCTTCTAATCTAAACTATTCATCAGGTATGCAACAGTACAATGTAGGGTTTAACTCTAAATCAGGAGGGCAGCATTATTTTGATGGAGTTATTCCGATAGTTAAATTTTATAGTAACAGATTGACAGCAACAGAAATAAAACAAAATTTTAAAGGAATTAAAAAAAGATTTAATATTTAATATTTATAATTAAAACACAATAACAATGAGTAGATTTCCAAACAGACGCTGGTTAGTAGTACCAGCAACAGACATAGAAACTATAGATTTCAATCAGGTTTTAGAACATTCAGCGGAAGGTCTAAGATACTCTATAGATAACACAAAAACCTTTGTAAAGTACGAAGTTAATGAAATAACCGCATCATATTCAACAATAGGTATGGATGCTGAAACAGGAGAAGAAATTTCAATTTTACACGAAGCAGGTGTATACGGTAGACCGTCTTTTTATTTAGACAGTTACTCTGAATATACACATAGTGAGATACTAGCTTTACTGTCAACAGATGAATGGACTGATCAAGATGTATTAGATTCACCATCATAAATTAAATATATGGCTTCTCACTTAGGACCAAATACAATTGAAGAAGGGTTAGTAGTTGGCTATGATACCGGCTACCCGTTAGTGAGTACTTCTAGAGATGTCTTTAAATATAATAAAGGTGAACCAACTGAAAATTTAGTAGGTAATTCAACCTTTATTGGAACATCCGGAACACAAACTCAAGGAGTTACTCCTGCTAATTGGGTATTTAGTGGAGAAACAGCATCAACTGGATTCCAATTTTATAATTCCGACACATCTCCTATACCGTTAAAGTTCCCAAACGAAGGTGCAGTTATCACTACCGGTCCAGGAACGTCAAATAGGAGAATTTATTTTAGAAGAGAAGACTTACTTGGTAATACTACTTATAGTATTTCTTGCTGGATGTATTTTAGAACAGGGTTTAGCAGTAGTTGGTCAAAATTTCAATACGATTCATCTGGTACAGGTCTAGGTGGTGGATACTTCGACAGTTTCTCCAGTTACGCTTCAACAAATGGGTATGTACTAAATGAGTGGTTCTTATGGAAAGGTACTCTAACTACAGAAGCTACTACGGCTAAGTGTTATTGGGGACCGGTAGTTAGTAATGGTGTTAATGTATTAGTAGGAATGCAAAGAATGCAAGTAGAGAAAAAAGGACATATAACACCATTTACAAAAGGCACAAGATCAGTATCCGGATCTTTGATAGATTTAAAAAGAGTAAAAGATATAAACATAAGTAATGTAAGTTTTGATAGTAATGCACAATTATCTTTTGATGGAACAAATGATTCTGTACAAATAGCTGATTCGAACGATTTAGATCTAACATCAAACCTGTCTTTTGAGTTTATAGTTAAAGCAGATTCATCCCAAAGCAACCCTTACCCGAGGTTACTAGATAAAAGTGTTTACTTAGTACATCTTAGTGTGTCATCACCATTTTCTATCGCACAAAATATAACAACATCAGACGGGTTGAGACAGGTATCGGTAGGAGGCGCATTTGCATCAGATAAATGGACTCATATAGTTACATCATACGATGGACAAAACGGTAGAATATATGTTAATGGAAGTTTAGTAGCAACAAATAGCTGGAGTACATCGTTGCCCTGTAATACAAACAGTACAGCATTAAAAATAGGAGGAGATGGAGGAACAAATAGACCGCTCAATGGGGAGTTACCCATAGCTAAGATTTATAACAAAGTATTAACTGCAGAAGAAGTATTAAATAGTTTTAATAGTTTACGACATAGATTTGAATTGTAAGTATTAACGTAACTATTTATTATAGACCTTTTGGAAAATGAAAAAAGGATATTATTATGGCAAACGAATTTAAAGTAAAAAAAGGACTGATCGTTGATGGATCAGGTTCAGTAGTATTAGATGTCCGTGGTTCTCATGGACAATTATTTTCTGTAACAGACTCTCTTTCAGGATCATTATTCGGTATATCAGATATATCCGGTATTCCTATCTTTGAAGTCTTTTCCGATGACACTATTAAAATGGGATCTCATGGAGCAGAAGCTATAATAATATCCGGTAGTACAGCTACTATATCTAACGGAATTCTTTCTGGTTCATTTTCTGGTTCATTTGTAGGAGATGCATCAGGATTAACAGGTCTTTCATCAGGAGCAGTTACTGCACTTAATAATGCGACTGCTAATGAATTAGTAACCGTTGGATCAACTACAACAGAATTAGATGCCGAATCAAATCTTACCTTTAACGGAACACTCTTAGATGTAACCGGTAATATAACTTCATCTGGTACAGGTTCATTTGGGAAAGTAAATATAGGAGGAGCTACTCAAGGAACGTACCTATTAAATGTAGGAGGGTATACAAGAGCAGGAGGCGTAGACTTCCTAAATGGAGTTGTATATGCAAACTCTGCTAGGATAACTAGTATGGAGGATAAAGTAAATAACACCTATTCCTCGATATCATTTGCAGGCGCAGCAAGAAGTATAACTTTCATGACAAGTGGAAGCAATAGAATGGTAATAAACTCGGATGGTGATGTATCTATACCTGGAGGTGCTTTATCAATATCAGGTGATGGTAGTAATGCAGTTACCTTTACAGAAAGCGGAGCCGGTCTTTTAACTATCGCAGCACCAGATGATATAAAATTAGATGCAAATAGTGATATAATTTTAGATGCAAATGGTGCAGATATCAGGTTATCAGACAATGGTACGGAAGTAGGAGTTATTAATATGGCTTCCTCTAATCTTACCATAAGTAGCAAGGTATCAGACAAAGATATTATATTTCAAGGTAATGACAATGGAACAACCATAGATGCTCTTACTTTAGACATGTCAGACGCTGGTTCGGCTACATTTAATCACAACATAGGCCTTCCTTCTGGTGGTGAAATTGATTTTAACGCTGGTGATGTTAAGTTTGTACACAGTAGTAATAAATTAACCTTAAATGGTGGTAATTTACTTGTTAACGCACAACTAGCAGTAAATTCTACAACTGTTAACGCTGTTAATAAATTAGAGGTTCACGGTCAAGCTAGGATAAACGGTAAGATGATGATTGGTGATAGTACTATATCTAATGTACCAAACGCAGCAGTGCAATTACACGTTAAGAACGCTGGTCAAGCAGGTATCAGGTTAGAAGACTCAGATAGTACTAATTTAGCTTTTGACGTTATTGTAGACGAGGGCGTTGGTTTTATAGTTAAAGAAACTGTAGGTGGTGACGCTGGTGATGACATTAGACTAACAATAGCTGAAACTACCGGAGATGCAACTTTTTCAGGAAAAATATCAGGTGGTGAAATAGAAGGTACAAGTTTAGACATAAACGGTAATGCTGATATAGCAGGCAATTTGACATTATCATCAGGGGGTAATATTTTTGGTAGTACTGGTGATTTTATAATACAAAATAATGCCGGTGCTCAACTTGATATCAAATCAAACCAAGGCGTAAGGTTATATATTGATAAAAATAATGATGATACCACTCATAAATTTGAAATACTTTCTAATACAGGTTCTTACAATTCTAGTAATGTTGTTGCTAGTGTTGATCAAAGTGGTAATGCAACTTTTGATGGAACGCTGACACTAGGCACTGCTTTAGCTGTAGCTGAAGGAGGTACAGGTTTAACAGCTAACACTACATATATAAACTCAAATGCATTTTCTAACTTTGCTTCATCAGCTGCTGATTGGGACACAATAACAACTAGAGGTCTTTACAGACTATCAGGTGGTACAAACAATCCATTTGGTACTTCTCACGCTACAGGTTTTACTTTGACAGAAAACAGTGGTAATTATGGTTTTCAACTATTCTCGAAAGGAAGTACAAATAATGCAGAGGGGTTAGCATATAGGTATAGAGGTACGACCTGGGGAGCATGGCAAACAATAGTTACTAAAACATTTGGTGACGGTAGGTATGCAAACGTAGCTTCAGGAAGTTTAGCGGGATCAGCAGTACAGGAGAATACTTCTCCAACATTTGATGATTTAACAGTAACTGGTAACCTAACAATTACAGGAACAGTAGATACTTATAACGTAAATAATTTAAATGTAGTTGATAAACTTATTATCATTGGAGCAGGCCAAACAGAAGCAAATTCAGACGGTTCAGGTATATTTGTATCCGGTTCAAGTGCTAGTTTACTATGGGATGAAACTAACGATACCTGGGACTTTAATAAAAGCTTAGACATAACCGGTAATCTGACCACTTCAGGAAACATCACAGGAGGAGGACTAACACTTAATGGAAGTTTATCAAGAGGTAGTTACACCGCATCGTCTAACTACCACACAGGATCAGACAATATTGTATTAAAAGGAAATTCTGTAGGGATAAGCGGTATATTCTTCGAATCAGAAAAAGATGGTACTAATATTAACCACAGTACTGATTTTGGGTTTATACAATACCATCCTTACGGTACAGGTACATCTGGAGAAAATGCTGAATTAATAATAGGTGTTTCAAATGACAGTTCAGATCACGTAATACTTAATGCTCCATCCGCAGAAGGATTTAGGGTAAGAGTTGCTGCCGGTGAAACAGACTATAAGATCTTCCACGAAGGACATGAACCAACTTATAGTGAAATATCAGGAACCATCCCAACTTGGAATCAAGACACAACAGGAACTGCAGCATCAGCATCACATGCATTAATAGCAGATACAGTAACTACAAATGCTAATTTAACCGGACATATAACCTCATCAGGTAATGCAACAGTTTTAGGATCCTTTACAACAGCACAATTAAATGCAGCTATTTCTGATGGTACAGTTCTAACTGCAGAAGCAGATACTTTAGATACTGTTGCTGACAGAGGGGCTACTACAAATAACACTATTACATCTACAAATGGATTAGGTTTTAAAGTTGATTCAGCAGGATCTGCTAGAATAGAAATAGAAAACGGAGGAAGCAATTGGGCATATTTAAGACTTAGAGATGACAGTACGGTATCATGGGATATAGCATCCTATAATGGTGGTAACCTAGAATGGAGACCAGGAGGATCTGCAACTAATAGAATGACATACTCTTCTACAGGGTTATTATCAGTACCTTCTATTACTACAACAGGAACTATACACCTAGATAACGATTCAGCTCAACTTCAGTTAGGAGATGACAATGATATGCAAATATACCATAACGGAGCAAATGGTGAAATAAATAATACAACGGGTAACTTTACTATCGACTCTGCAGGAGATATAATTTTAGATGCAGCAGGAGATTCTATACAACTTACTGATAACGGTACGCTTATTGGTAAAGTTAATATGACTTCACAGAACCTTACATTTATCTCCTCAGTTAGTAACAAGGATATGATATTTAGAGGTAATGACGGCGGTACATTTTTTACGGCTTTATCATTAGATATGTCAGATGCAGGAACAGCTGCATTTGCAAATGACATTGTTGTTAATGGTGACCAAATAAGATTTATAAATGACGCAGCATCAGCATACGTAAGCGCAGCAGATGCTTTAATATTACAGTCTGATTATAATACCGGAGAAAACAAACCGATATACCTACAGCCTTCAGCAGTTACAGAGTTAACAGTAGCAACAGGTAAATCTACCTTTGTTGGCAATGTGGGGATAGGAACAGATACCCCAGCATCTAAATTACATGTTTCTGGTACAACAGATCTAGTTACTATAGAAGGATCAGGAAGTGTGCTATTTGACGTACAGGGGTCTCAAGGTCAATTATTCTCAATAACAGATTCTTTAGAAGGTACTTTATTCTCTGTTAGTGACGTAGCTGGTATTCCAATCTTAGAAGTAGAATCTTCTGATAAGGTTACAATGGGTTCATTCGGAGCTAACACGCTTGTAGTTACAGGTTCTTACGCACTCTTCGGTACAAACTCTCCTAATACAGCATTTGCAAGTACAGTACAGATACATGAGAGACAGTTACTGCTAGACCATACAGACCATACTCAACCTATATTAACAGTAGGAGGAGGTGGAGCAGCAGGAATAACCGGATCTTTAACTTTTTATACCTCAAACACCACAGGTCAACATCAGATGATTATTGAATCTGGACACTCTTCAGCAGAAATAAGATTTATTAATAATAGAGTTATACTAGACGGTAAGTTAAATATAGGAAGTGTAGCAGGTGTTGCTACAGACACAGATAAATTTTTAGTACTTGACGGACAAGTTGTTAAGTATGTTTCCGGATCTCAACTATTAAGTCAAATAGGAGGAATCGGTCCTACTGGAGCAACATTAGACACTGTAACTGACAATGGAGCTACAACAACTAATGATCTTGCAACAGGTGCTCTAAATGTTAGCGGAGCAATATCCTTACAAACAGATGCAAGTGCAATAGTATACGCTCAAGGGGATACAGTGAAACTGTTAGCAGGAGGTCCCGCTGGATCAGGGTTACATGTAGATGATGCAGCAGGCACCGTAAAAACTGAGGGTGATTTCGCAGTAGGAACCACCGGTACAATAGGTACTAACTTTCATGTTGAAGGAAATGCAAATATAACTTCAACTCTATTAGTTACCGGTAGCGCAACTTTTAAAAACAACTTAAATATCGCAGGGGTATTAGACGTAGATCAGAATTCAGAATTCCAAAACGACCTAGTAGTTTTTGGAGATCTAGATGCAACTAGGCTGTTTGCAGACACACAAATTACTATTGGAGTAGATAACGGTGTTGACGGTAAGCTACACATTAAACAAAACGATTCAACAGTCAACAGTGGTATTATTGTAAATCAACAAGGACCAGGTGATTCTAGAATAGCATTTCAAAAAGGAACAGGTACAATAGCAATGGGTATTGATGGAACTGACGGTAAGTTTAAAATAGCAGGTTCAAACCTTAGTTCCGGTACACCTACTATGACACTTACAGGAGGTGATGTAATAATCAACGGTGACACACCACATATAAGTACAGGTGAAACATCAAGTTTATCTGTAAACGGTAGAATAAGTGGACGTATTAGAAGAGAGCCAGATGCTACTTCAAATCATTCAGCAGTAGCAGGACAACAAAACTACTGGACAAAATTAGCGAAGTTTTCAATAACATCTGGTGCTAATGAAATAAGAGCTACATATACACTGCTGATGGAAGAAATATCCCAAGCAGGATATATGCGATTTGCAGTTGAATTAAGATCTAATAGTTCAGGAACCACACCCCAAGTAGCAGATATTAGAGTACTAGAAATGGCAAGTGGAGCAGATAGTTTTGATGGAAGATCAGCAACTAGTGCAGGATCAGCATACCAAGCAGATAGTTTAAAATTAGTAGTAAACTCGAATACAGATATTCAACTATGGGTACAAAAGAAACAACAATACGGAGTAGCAGCATTATTTGAAGATACATTAGTTTACGATAACTTCTTTAATAGTAGTGATAATGCAATAGTAACATACTACAATAATTCATCATGGCAATCTTCTGAACCCACCTCAGGTGCAGCAGGAAGTAATGTTAGAACTAGAATGCCATCAATGGTGACACAACATCAATATGCATTCTTTACAAACACAACATCATTAAGGTATATACCAAATTATACATCTTTTACCGGTACCTCGTTAAATTATACATCACGTTTTTTAATACCCAAAGGTGCAACGCTGGTAGGAGTCGGCATTACCGCTCAAGACAGCATATTTGGTTCCTGTAAGTTACGTCTATATGATGCAGATTCTATTACATCCCCAGTATTAATAGATTCACAAACTTTTACCATTACAGGAAACCGACAAACATGGATACAGATTAATAAGCAAATTAACATGAATGGAACAGCTGGTAATCAAAACTCAATAGCATTCGGTATTGAAGCAGGAACTAGTAGTAACGCATATTGGAATATGGTAGCTGTATGGAATATTTAAAAAATAAAAGGTAACAAGACATGGCAAGAATAAACGACAATATTAGAAGCAAGAAATTAAAGAAACAGGCTAGCTCTGCAGAATTAACAGAGATGGCTAAGAAATCTAGAAAAGCAGAAATGAATACTTCTGGTGAGCTAATTATGACAGCTGATGCCAAGACAGCAATCGAACAGGCATTAGATCCCTCAGTTTTAATTAATGACCCTGCATTATTTAGTCAAGCTAAATTCTACTTTAAACAGTTAGAAGACTTAAGAGAAGAAATAGAAGAAATACATGCATACATTGTAGATGCTTTTGGTAAAGATTCAACAGCAGCAGCAAGTGTAGGAGGAAAAGGTGATCAAGGTGATAAAGGAGACAAAGGAGACCCTGGAACAAACGGTACTGATGGTACAAATGGAGCGAAAGGAGACAAAGGAGACCCTGGAACAAATGGTGCTAAGGGCGATAAAGGAGACAAAGGAGACCCTGGAACAAACGGTACTGATGGTACAAATGGTGCTAAGGGCGATAAAGGAGACAAAGGTAATACTGGGGATACTTTAGCAGTATCTAATAATAGTAACGTAACTGCAACCGGAGGATCAAACGTCAATGCGGAATCTACATTAACATATAACGGCTCTAGATTAAGAACACCAGAAGTAACTTCAAATAGATACTTACAATATCCATCAGGAATACCGACAAATAACCTTGGAGATCCAACGGTAACCGAAATGGCTTTATTTGAATCTCAATTTTCTAATAAAACTGGTTTAAATAATAGTTATGATGATTTAACAGATTTAGTGTTCTACACACAAGTTAACGAAGGATCTGAATGGACAGAAGTAGAAGTTTCAGATGATCAAAAAAGAAGATTCTTAAGAACAAACAATTCAAATATAGGAATACCATCAGGAACTTATAAATTTAGAGTTGAATTTAAAGGAAGACACTATACTTTTGCAAACGCAATGTACTGTTACTGGTCAAGTCAATCACATAAGAGTACGGTACATGTTTGGAAAAAAAGATGTTCTGACCAAAAATGGATACAGCACACAAATTCAACAAGTACAGTATCATCCTGGCCAGGTCATTTATACCTACCTTTTAGCACAATACCTTGGCATGAAACAAATACAACATCTACAGGGCATTATACCCACGTAAGAATAGAATTTACACCTACTTACAGCGTAGGAGATTACAAAGAAAGACCTCTTGCTATATACGGTATGCAAATATGGGGAGGATATCCAGCTGGAAGAAAAACACAACATTATTACGACCAAAACGGTAGACTAAATATTACTAAAGAAGCAGATGTAAAAGGAATTTTACTATCTAATGGTAATAAGGTAATAGAAGACGGTAAATGGGTAGGAAGCAATTCAGGACTAGTAGGAGCTAAAGGTGATACAGGGGCTGCCGGAGCTGCAGGAAGTGCTGGAGCTAAAGGAGATAAAGGAGATACAGGAGCTGCAGGAAGTGCTGGAGCTAAAGGAGATAAAGGTGATACAGGTGCAAGAGGTATAGCAGGCACAGATGGAGCTGATGGAGCAAGAGGACCTGCTGGTTCTGACGGTTCAGATGGGGCAAGAGGACCTGCTGGAGCAGCTGGTAGTACAGGTTCACAAGGACCTAAAGGAGATACAGGAGCAGCTGGTAGTACAGGTTCACAAGGGCCAAAAGGAGATACAGGTGCAGCAGGAGCAGCTGGTGCAAGAGGTCCTGCTGGAGCTAATGGTACAAATGGTGCTGCCGGAGCAGCTGGTGCTCAAGGTCCTGCCGGAGCTAAAGGAGATACTGGAGATAGAGGTCCTGCCGGAGCTAAAGGAGATACAGGAGCTAGAGGTCCTGCAGGTAGCGATGCAAAGCTAGATGGTACATCTCAAGAAATAACTGTATCAACCGGTAAAGCGACAATTAACCTAGTCTTTGAAGGCGGGTTACTTATATCTGCAAAATAAAAAAACATAAATAAGTTGGATAGTAATATATTTATTCTTATATTATAATAATATTAATCGATTAAATAAAAGTTTTACAATTATGTCAAAAACAAAATTAACTGAAGAAGAAGTAAAAAGCTTAAACGAACTTCAACAAAAGAACGCAGCTTTAGTAAATGAACTAGGAACAATTAGCTTAGCAGAGATTAGCTTAGTAGATCGTTCTAATGCAGCTAAATCATTTTTAGAAGAACTTAGATCTGAAGAAAGAGAATTAGCAAAAAGCTTAGAGGAGAAATACGGAGCAGGTCAAATTGATCTTAAATCCGGTGAATTCATCGCAGCAACTAAAGAAGAAGAAGTAGTATCGGCAGAGTAATCAGCAAATATACATACTTATTTATAGGTTGGAGGGTTTTTACATCCTCCTTCCCTATTTATATAAGAGAAATAAAAACATTTATATACTAGACTGTTTTACATTCCTAAACGATATTTATATTAAACAATTAATAAACTAGACCAGACATGGCAGAAAAAATTATTTCCCCAGGTGTTTTTACAAGAGAAAACGATATTTCATTTGTAACGCCAGCACCAGTCGATGCGAGTTCAGCATTTATAGGACCGACGGTAAAAGGACCAGTAGAGCAACCAACTATAGTAACTTCATTTAATGAATATAAAGCTATATTCGGCGATATCTTTGTATCAGCATCTGTTAATAAAGAGTTCTTAACATCATTAGCAATTAAAAACTTCTTCCAACAAGGAGGTAATTCAGCATTAGTAACAAGAGTCGTTAGTGCATCAGGAACCTGGACAAGTGCAAAATCAGGAGCAGTTACTGCTTCAGCAGCAGCAGAAGTACCATTCGAACTTAAAACACACGGTAAAGGAGTTATATACAATAACGGTACATCCGCAACAGATCATGGTGGAGAAATTACCAACAGTGGCGGTACATTGCAATCTGGGTCAGCTGATAATATAAGATGGGAAGTATCAGCTAAAGATAATGAAGCAGGAACATTTACTTTATCGTTAAGACGAGGAAACGATAACCACTCTAATAAAGTAATTTTAGAGCAATATAATAATTTATCATTAGATCCTAATAGTGATAACTATATTGAAAAAAGAATTGGAAATCAAGTAACAACTGTAGTAACCGACGGTACACAGAAATACGTACAATCTTCTGGTAATTATGTAAATAAATCTAGATATGTTTATGTTTCTGCAGTAGCAGGAGCAACTATCAATTATTTAGCAGCAGATGGCTTCACAGTTAACTCGAAAGGAACAACTTCATATTCAGCATCTTTACCGCTAGAAACATCAGGATCATTTTATAACGGTGTAGGAAATATCGTTAAAGCATCTATGACATTTAACGAATCAATATCCAATACCGATACACAGGGATTAGTTGCAGCAGATTATGAAGATGCGATAAACATACTACAAAACAGAGACGAATACGTAATCAATGTAATATCAACACCCGGCTTACTATATCAAAATGCAACTCATGCTACAGTATTAGATTCACTTATGTCCGCAGCACAATTTAGAAGTGATTGTATAGCGATAGTAGATTTAGCTAATCACGGCTCAACTACAGCAAATTTAGTAACTCAAGCTAAAAAAGTAAACAGTTCATATTCAGCAGCATACTGGCCATGGGTACAGTTAAGCGGAGGAGCAGGATTGCAATGGGCACCAGCTTCTTGTACGGTACCTGGAGTTTATGCATTTAACGATAGCGCTGCAGCACCTTGGTTTGCCCCAGCAGGTTTAGTAAGAGGTGGTATAACAGGAGTAATACAAGCAGAACAGAAATTAAGCAGAAATCAGAGAGATATATTATATGCTGCAAAAGTAAATCCAATCGCTACTTTCCCTGGACAAGGTATAGCAGTATTTGGACAAAAAACTTTACAGACAAAAGCTTCAGCATTAGACAGAGTAAATGTTAGAAGATTATTAATAGCTCTTAAGAAGTTCTTAGGAGATCAAGCAACAAACTTAGTATTTGAACAAAATACGATTGCAACAAGAAATAAATTCTTAGCAAACGTTAATCCTTACTTAGAATCAGTGGTACAGAGACAAGGTCTTTACGCTTACAGAGTAGTAATGGATGAATCAAATAACACAGCAGATGTAGTAGATAGAAATCAATTAATAGGTCAAGTATTTATTCAGCCAGCAAAAACAGCAGAATTCATAGTACTAGACTTTACAATTGAGCCAACTGGAGCAACATTTGTACAATAATTAAAAATAACCATATTTATAATAAAGTAAATACAACATGGCAGTATTAGACACATCAGAAGTAATGTTTAAAGCCTTTGAACCAAAGGTACAAAACAGATTTGTAATGTATATCGATAACATTCCATCCTTTATGGTAAAGAATGTTAAAGCACCTACTTTTACGGATAACATTATAAAACTAGACCACATTAACTCTTATAGAAAGATTAGAGGAAAAAGAGAATGGGAAGATATGACCTTCACATTATACGATCCTGTAACACCTTCTGGAGCTCAAGCTGTAATGGAGTGGGCAAGATTAGGATATGAATCAGTAACCGGTAGAGCAGGTTATTCTGATATGTATAAAAAGGATTTAACTTTAAATATTCTAGGTCCTGTAGGAGACGTAGTTGGAGAGTGGATCATTAAAGGAGCTATTTTAACAAATGGAGACTTTGGACAATATGATTGGTCATCTGATGAACCAGTAGAAGTACAGATAACAGTAGCAATGGATTACTGCGTACTAAACTACTAGAAATTAACTTACATAAGAATTAAAAGAAAGACCCGGAACTTATCCGGGTTTTTTGTTGCCTACTAAATTTTTATTTCGTATATTTATATATAGAATAAGTTATAACTAAATAAAATTTATGGAATCAAAGTTTTCAATCCCAACAGAAGAGATCGAATTACCCTCAAAAGGTCTTCTATACTCACCAGACTCACCACTAGCTTCAGGTAAGTTAGAAATGAAGTACATGACTGCTAAAGAAGAAGATATTCTTACAAACAGAAATCTAATCAACAATGGTACAGTAATTGATAAGTTACTTAAGTCTCTTGTAGTTAATAAAGAAGTAAACTATAATGATTTACTTATAGGAGATAAAAATGCTGTTATGATAGCAGCAAGAATACTCTCTTACGGTAAAGATTATGATATTACGTACAATGGAGAGAAAATCACAGTTGACTTAACAACATTACAGAATATAGAAATTGATGAAACTAAATATTCACAAGGTACTAATTCTTTCTCATTTGATCTTCCTTCAACAGGTAATGCAGTAACCTATAAACTCTTAACTCATGGTGATGAAAAATTACTTGAAAGAGAAATAGAAGGACTTAAAAAAATTACAAAAAACTCTTCACCGGAAATATCTACAAGAATGAAATATATCATTACATCTGTAAACGGTATGACAGAGAAGAAAGATATTAGAGATTTTGTAGATAACTACCTACTTGCAAAAGACGCAAGAGCATTAAGAGCAGATTACGCTAAAAACCAACCAAACGTTAAGATGACATTCTTATACACAGACGAAGACGGCATTCAGGAGGATGTCGATTTGCCCATTGGGCTTAGCTTTTTTTGGCCTGACGCAGGCTGATCGTCTAAATATATTCTCACTTCTTCATGAAATAGTTTTCCACGGTAAAGGAGGTTATACTTGGAATGAAGTATACAACATGCCAATATGGCTTAGAAAGTTTACCTTTAATAAAATTAAGGAATTTTACACTAAGGAAAATGAAGAGAATCAAAAGCAGTACGATAAAGCAAAAAACCGACAAGTTGCTAAACCTAACATAAAACCTAGATCAAAGCCAACTTATAGTACAAAGGCTTCTAGATAATAGAGGCCTTAACTATTTATATTATATAACAATACACAATGGCTGACGATAAGAACTTAGACCCTAAAAAAGCAGAAGAGGTAAAAAAAGAAACCGCTGCTGCTGTATCACAGATTGAAAGATATTCAAAAGAAGCAGAAAGAGTAAATCAAGCTTTAGTTGGAATATCTGCAATGATGCGAAAAACAGCATCTGCTTCCGTAGACTTTGGAGCAGAATTAAAAGGCGCAGGTAACTTAACTAAACAGGTAGCAAGTCAAGCAGAAGCACTATCAAAGTTTACAGCTGAAGACCTAAAGGATAAGACACAGACAAATAAAATACTAAAAAAACAAAAATTAGTAAAAGGTCAAATACAGGCTATAGAATCAAAAATTCAAGTCTTAAATGAAAAAGCAGCAAACGCAACTGAAAAAGAAGCTAAACTTATATTTAAAACAGTTGAAAATTTAAGTAATGCTGCCGTAGAAGCAGAATCACTCTTAGGTACATTTAATGAACTGGAAGCTGCAAATGATAATCTAAATAGTAAGACTGGTTGGATAGAATCTATAGCAGAAGTAGCAGGCGATATACCGGTACTTGGCAAGTTCTTCAAAGATTTTGACTCAGCAGCAAAAGAAGCTAGAAAAGCAGGAGCAGACGGCGGTAGTGCACTAACAGCAGGAATGGGAGCTGTGGGTAAAGCTGCAGGAAAAATGACCTTAGCATTTTCTGGAGCTATTTTTACTAAGGGTATTTTTAAAACAAATCAAGATATAACAGATCTTGCTCGTAACTTAAACATAAGCAGAGACGCTGCTACAGATTTAGATAAAAAATTCCGCGACGCAGGAATATCTATAAAAGGACTTTCAGGTGACAACTTAAGAGAAGCTACAATGGCTATCTCAGATCAATTAGGTATATCTGCAGACTTAAGTATAGAGACCGCAGCAGCAGCAGGAACAATGGTAAAGAAGTTTGGATTATCCGCAGACCAAGCAGCTAATCTAACTGCATTCACTGGCGCTACAGGAAAGAATTTAAAACAATTTAATAATAGCCTTATAGGTACAGTGACTCTCCAAAACGCTGCCAACGGAACAGCCATTAGGTACCAGGATGTAATGAAAGATATATCAGATTCTTCAGCAGCAACAAAATTATCAACATCTAAAATGCCAGGAGGATTAGCTAAAGCAGCATTTGAAGCGAGAAAACTTGGTTTATCCTTTGATAAAATGGAAGGTATAGCAGATAGTCTACTGGACTACGAAACTTCTATAGCTAATGAGATGGAAGCAGAGTTACTAACTGGCCAACAATTAAATCTTGATGGGGCAAGGCAAGCGGCACTTAGAAATGATTTAGTTGGTATGAGTCAAGAGTTAGCTAAAAATGGTATCACTCAAGCAAAATTCGGTAATATGAACCGAATCCAGCAAACTGCAATTGCAAAAGCAATGGGAATGTCTAGAGAAGAAATGGCGGACTCACTGATAAAACAAGAAGCAATTAAAAATTTAAGTTTCGATACATCCAAATCTCTTGATGAAAATGTCAAGAAAGAAATGGAAGCTATTAAGACTTTAAGAGAGCAAGGAAAAATTAAAGAAGCAAATGCAAGACAACAAAAACTTCAAAACGAATTAGGAGAAACAGAAACTTATAGACAGTTAGAAAATAAATCTGCTGCAGAAGCACAAAAAGAAGCAATGCAAGACATGACAGCAGCAGTTGGAGATCTAGCAATAGCATTACAGCCAATAACTGCTATATTTAGCGGTATATCAACAGTAGCAGGAGAAACATTTGGTTTTATAACGAAAATGGGTTCAAAGGTGAAAGCACTCGGCGCCTTTGCAATGGATTTTGGAAAACAGTTTAGATTTATAAGTCAAACAATAGCAAAATCCGGTAGAGGAATAACAACATTATTTAAAGCGTTTGGATCAGGAATAAAAATAGCCGGTAAAGGTGGAATTAAATCACTACTTAAAAAAATACCTATTTTAGGAGCTTTAGTAGGTATAGGTTTTGCTGCAAAAAGAGCAATGGACGGAGATTGGTTAGGAGCAGGTATGGAATTTCTATCAGGAATCGCATCAATATTTCCAGGTGTAGGAACAGCAGTATCAGTTGGACTAGACGCAGGTTTAATGGCGATGGATGCAGGTGGAGTTACAGGTAATAAAGCTACTAAAACAAAATCCGCAAAATCTTCATCACCGACTGTTGATAACACAACTGATGATGGTATTTATGCAGATGATTTTACAATTAGAACAAATCCAAAGGATACAATAACAATGGCAGGAGGAACTAAATTAGGAGGTAATGTAGAATCTCTACTTGAAACATTGATTATGGAAGTTAGGAAAGGCGGAAATGTTAGTATGGATGGGTATAAAGTCGGAGAAGTTATGGCATTATCATCAAGAGCAGGATTACAGTAAAGTAAAAAATAACTATTTATAAATAAATAAACAACTATGTCAATTAAAAACACAATTCAAAACTCTCCCCTTGGATTAAGAGGAGCAGACTTAAAAGCAAACCACACTACGCAGAAATTGCAAGATTTGCTAAATACACCATACAGTCTAAAGGGTAAAAAACCTGCACAAACATACACAGATGTATTAAAAAGCGCAGATATTGATACTTCTTTTGCAACTGATAATACCGGCGAAAACATTTAATAGAAGATAGATACAATGCCTTTAATTAACTTACAGACAAATCTTAAAAGTTTAACCTACGGTGAATTTGGTTCAGAATCTCCTTTTATTACGAAGGATATTAATAACCCACCTAATAGGAGAGGGCTTACTTTAGAAACTGGAGCACGTATAGATGACCTTTCTAGATTTACAAAATTTCTAATTTCTGGAAAAGGAATAGCATGGGCGAGTAAACTAGGTGGATTAAATGTTATTGAAGAAGGTATAAAAAATAGTGATAGAGGTTTAGGCGGTAGGTTACTTGGCGGCGGGTGGTCTACTATAAAGCAAATTGCATCTACAACTGCACAAATACCCGTTAATGGCACAGGAACTCACTTTATTGAAGGCTTTGGAGGAAAAAGAGGTTATCTAAAAGGTATACAAGGGCATAAAGTATCAAGAACCCAAGGTACAATTGACGGTTCTAATAGAGATGTAAGAAATCTTAAACAGTACCTTCCATTCAATGACAACGAAGATACAGTATTAATAGGATCTAAGATACTAAAAAAATACGTTAAGAAAGATTCCTACGGGAACACACAGAAGTATATGGTCGATCAGATAAGACCATTAGAGACTTTTGGAGATGATCCATTCAATGGTACCAAAAATAAGTTTATTACAAATGAATTTGTACCTGGATTTAACGAATATACTGCAAACTCACTTGCATTAGGAACACATACTAGGAATCAAGAAGCATCAGCAGTAAATAATAGGAATGCACAAGGGTTTCATACATCAACAGGAGAAGATGAATCATTTCGAGGAGATGCAATTAATATGCGGAGTCCTTTTACTGCATCAATGGCAGAATTTAATGAAAAATACGCTAGTAATGAGGAAAAAAAGAAATTTAAAGGTCACGATTTAATAAAATTTTCTATAGATACAGTGACATCTATTTCTGACAGTGAAGATGGACCGCTTATAACAAGACTAGATTTTCGAGCATACCTAGATAGTTTTACCGATACCTTTACAGGTAACTGGAATGGCACACAGTATATAGGAAGAGCAGAAGAAATGTATAGCTACACCGGCTTTAGTAGAGCTGTAAGTTTCGGATTTAAGTTAGTAGCATCAAGTGCTCAAGAGTTAATACCAATGTATAAAAAACTTAATGCACTAGTAGGATCAACAGCACCTACATACTTAGGGCAAAACTTTATGCGAGGTACATTTAACAGAGTGACAATTGGAGATTACATGAGAAACATACCGGGCTTTATTAAATCAGTAAATTTAACATGGAATACAGATTATCCATTTGCATCAAGAGCAGACGATGCCTCTCAGGAACTACCAACAATCTTAGATGTACAGATAGCATATCAGCCTATACACAGAAGAGTTCCTGAAAGCGGTAACATCTTTATAGGTAGCGAAAAGCTGTTAACTTAATAAAAGTAAACAGTAAATTAAATAATTATGAATAGATATAAAGGCATTTACGTAGCACCATCAGATTCTGGGATAAATTATAGAGTTAATACAATATTCCCAACAATAGAACCTCAAGAAGATGATTTATATGTTATTACTACAGGAGGAGATAGATACGATACTTTAGCATCAACATACTATAAGAATTCAGCATTATGGTGGATAATAGCATCAGCAAACAATAGTAAGAAAGATTCATTGAATGTATCACCCGGTGTACAGATAAGAATACCAATGGATACAAGTAGTATAATACAGCAGTATAAAGAGTTAAACAAAAATAGGTAATGGCGGATAACTTAAAAGGTAAGCTCCATGGAGTTCCTCTAAATGAAGGAGTTTTAAAACAACTTAAGTACAGAGAGGAACTTCTAGCAAAAGCAGAAAAAAATGTAGATGAACTTATGCTCGGCAATAATAGAGGAGCATGGGTGACTTTAACTTCTGGAGTATCTATTTTAAGTGAACTTCAACAAGAAAAACAAGAATACATTCAACTTTTAAAAAGCAAAGGTACCCCAGACGGGTATATGTACGGAAAATGGCATACTAAAGCAGCAGAATTAGAAGCAGAAATACAGAAAGATGTCGCAGGTTACGGAAATGAGTTTGCCCGTGCAAATGTTCTCTCAGGTGGAGTACTATATGGAAATTTAGGAGATACAGCAGATCCAAATAAAAAAACTTTTAAGTATGAACGTAGGACTGGTATAATTTTTGATGCACCTTTTAACCCGTACGGTACACCGTCATCTTATGAAGACTCTGAAATACTAGGATTAAGACCAATGCCAGGTATAACGGATTTTAAATTAGTATCACAATCATCTTTCGGAACTTTAAGAAAAGCTACCCTTCAGATAAAAGCTTATACACCAGAACAACTCAGTATGTTAGAGCAGCTATACTTTAGACCAGGATTTACAATGTTACTGGAATGGGGAAATACTGCTTATATAGATAAAGAGGGGGACTTAACCAGTGGTATGTACTCAGCATCTAAAAAATTTGTACTTGGTAAATATGAAGAAACTGAAGTAAACGAAGGAACTGAAGATAATCCTACCATGGTTACAAAAGCTCCTATGCAAATGTTAAAAAAAGACATTAAAGAGCATAGAGAAGATTCTGGAGGTAATTACGATGCTATGGTAGGGAAAGTTGTTAATTTTTCTTGGAGTTTAGATAAGGATATGGCATATACAGCAACCCTAACAGTACTTTCAGAAGGAGAAACTATTGACGCAGTTAAGACAACATTCGTAGCCCCTAAGGAGATAGTAGATGCAACAAATTCAAAACCAAACGATGATTATCTAATAGCAGTCCTTGACTATATACGTCAGCCACATAAAGAAGGTGAACAAACAGTAAAAGAATTCTGTGATGAAAAGTTCGGCAAAGATGAAGTATATAGACTATCCGAAACATTTTCAGTAAAACAATCAGGGGAGTCTACAAAAAGAAGACGTAAAAAAAGAGCTTATATTTCGTTATGCGAATTCTTAAAAATATTTAATAAGGTAATTTTAGAAGAACAGGACACGGGTAATGTTGCTGTAAAATTTGATACTAAATTTGATCAAGTTATGTCAACATTCCCAGGGCACATAACTAATGATCCAGCAATAGCAATAATGCCATATAGAGACGGAAAACCTTTTAAGAATTCCTATGTTAATGCTAAGGAGTATAACCTTTACGGCTTTGCCGCGGATGAATATGGTACAGAGTTTCATAAACCTGGTGTAAACCCTCAAAATAGGGACAGAGTTAGAAAAAAGGATATATCTGATTTAATAAGTTATAATAATAAATCAGTCCCGTGGTCAGTAGCAGCAGCAGCAAAATATACACTACCTAGATTACTAAAACTTTCAGGAGAAGATACAGCAGAAGATTCCCCGTTAAAGATAATGGTATCAATTAGTCATTTAATTAATATACAAAAGTCCTTTGTAGACAATAGGAATAAAGATTTAGATATTAAAGCAGTAGTGTCCCAATTTTTTAGTAGGTTACTAGGTGATTTAAATACTACTCTAGGTGGTATAAATAAACTATCTCTATACTTTAACGATGATGCTTCAAGCTGGCATATAGTAGATGCAAACAACTTTGATCTTGGCGCACATTCTGTAGACCCCGGTTCTTCGTTAATGCCACCTAAGTTAAATATATTAGGACTTAAAACAGAAGTATCCGGTTTAAAGGTAGAAAGTAAGGTATCAAACGAAATGTTTAATATGATGTCTTCAGCAGCTGCAGCAGGAGGTTATAGCACAGATGAACCGATCGAAGGATTCTTACAGTACAATAAAAACTTACGTGATAGATACTCTCCATACGCTCCAACGGCACCAAAGACAAATGTGCCTTCGATAAGAGATAATTGGAAGAGCATTGCAACAAATGAAACTTTTGAAAGTTTATCAAAACCATGGCACAGCTTAACTGTAAAAGGTATATACAGTAAGCAAGAATACGAGGAAACTAAAGAGCTACACAGGACGTATATGGTAGCACTTTTCGCGATGAAGGAACAAAAATTACGAGAAGAACAGGTACCACGTCCTTTCGGCGGAGCATTACCTATTGGATTAAGCTTAACAGTAAGAGGTATAGCAGGTATAAAAGTTGGAGAAGCATTCACAATAAATGAAGAAATACTTCCATCGCGAAACCGAGGAAGAATAGCTTTTACAGTTGTAGGTATAGACCATAGTATAGGTTTAGATAACAACTGGACAACAAATCTAAATACACTAATGTATAACCTCCCCGATGTTGCAGACCCAGTACCGGAAGAGGATAACTACGACGCACCCGGAGTTGAAGAATCACCTCCAGAAGAACCCGTACCAACCAAAGATACTCCTAATGCAAATAGACTTAGAGCAGCATTAGCAGATTTAGGTTATTTAGAAAAACAAAAACCAGAATTCACTGTAGGAGAACTTACAAGTGCTGTTGATCGAGAAAAATTAAAAAGCGGATCACCAGGATTTGATATATCATCAAATATGGCGGAAGCAGCAATATCACTATTTAATACGTTAAAGTCCGAAGTCCCATCGCTTAATATAAGAACAACAGGAGGAAACGATCACTATCATCATGGAGATAATTTAAAGTATACAAGTAGACATGTTATGGGGAACGCAATTGATTTTACATTCACCCCATATACTTCACAGAACTACCAGAAAGTTCGAGATATACTTTACGGGTATGCTCTTGGAACCGATGGACAAGTTAAATTTAAAGATGAGTATGCGAGGCTTTCCGGAGCAGCAACAGGTGCCCATATGCACGTGGTGTTTGGTAAAGGCGGAAAAGATGGAGCATCTGAACTTAGAGTAGCAAGAAGACGATTAAAAGATAACCCAGAATTTAAAACTTTTACAGTATAAACTATGTGGACACCTCCATTTCATATTATTAAAGGATTATTTGCACTTCTAGGGCAATTTACTAAACCTGATGGTTCTAGTTATGAAGGGCCAATACACGAATCAATAGACGGAAATACATACACTGGAGAATCTCCATCTGAAGATTCAATACCACTTACACCAGAATTAGAAATAGCATCAGAAAACGATAAATTTTTAGAATATGAAGGAGAGTTATCTGAAATAGAAACAGAATTAGTTTACCCAACTCCGGAAGACTATAAAAGAGAGTACTTTATTAGGTACTTTTTATTAGATACACGTAATAAATTAGTCAGAGAGGTAGATTTACAGTCCTATGACAGGTACACTGAAGAACTTTTTATTAAAGGAGTAGAAGTAAAATGGATTTTAGAGAAACCGGTTAAAGATATATTTTCTAGCGGATACCTATATAAAGGAGCAGCCACTAGAAATAGGGAAAATATACTTAAAGCATCTTTAACTATACCTACAATAACAGAAACTATAACAGATTACGGTCAATTTGCAGATATAGAATCAGATATCGAAGGTTATGAATTTTTAGAACTTCCTAAAAAGGATCAAAGAAGACTTATTAAGAGTGTTAGAAGTAACTTACAAGAAGTGCCGTTAACTAAATCTAAAAGTAGATTTAAAGGTAAAAATTTAAAAGAGGGCAATAAGGAAAATCTATATACACCTGGCGGGAGATATAAGGTAAAGTCAACAAATATGGAGTATGTAGGATTTTACCATATACACTCAACAAAAGGCGCTATGGTTGGTAAAACTCATTCATCTACACCGCACGACTTACTTGTGCCGATATTCTCTATAAACAACGAATCACCTACAGCACAAACAGATAGTCGAAATACAATCGCAACCCCATCATCAGTATCCCTAGGTAATGAAGGAGCAACACCTTCTTCTGGAGGTTCCTCAAGCGGTGGTGGCTCATCAAGCGGTGGCGGTGGTGGTTACTATTAACATTTTAGCAGAGATAGTTTGAAAGTAGATTTTTTTTTACTATATTGTATATATGTTTTATATAGTAGAGAAAGAATCAAAATTAGAAAACTTAGAAAAACTAGTTAAATTAGGATGTTATGTAGATGTAATTTCATCAGACTATAATTTTCATCCAAAATTAACTTCTACAGTTGCTGTATACCTAAGACTGTTAAATAGTCATCATGGTTATATTATTCCTATAAATCATAGTGAAGGTCTGAATATAGAGAAAACACGTGTCTATGATATTTTAAAAAAAGCACCTACACTGTATACATTAAATAAAAAGGAACTGCTCTACCATTTTAATGTACCTTCTGCTATAGACCTTTCGTTAGCCTACTCAATGACAAACTATAGTAGATTTGAATATTCTAAATTTACTAAAAGTATTACACCATTTTATAACAAATTTAGAGAGCATAGTAATATAAACCAACTTATACCGATACCTAAATTGTATGAATCTTGTGAAGAATTATACAGTAAAGCAAAAGAATTAATTAACAATAAACTACCAGATGGTTTTGATTTCTATAATAATATAGCAACCTCAGTATTTTTCCTATTAGAACAACAGGGATTAGGTATACATAGAGACGACTTTATTAGTAATTTTAAACCAAGAGAACCTAGGTATAATATAGAAAAAGACATAGTATACACTTCATATAACTTATATAATGCTACATCTAGACCCACTAATGCTTATAATAGTATTAATTTCGCTGCTATCCCTCACACGGAAAATTATAGAAAAACCTTCAAACCACAGAATGATTACTTTGTCGAGTTTGATTTTGATGGTTATCATCTTAGGTTACTTTGTAATGAAATTGACTATAAGCTATCACCTAAATCTGCTCATAAGCAACTCGCAAAACACTACTTCGGGACTGATGATATAACTGAAGAGCAATATAAAGAAGCAAAACAAATAAACTTTCATGCTATATACGGTAAAATACCCGAAAAGCATAAAGAATTAAAAATATTTAAAGAAATACAAGAATATATTAATAACATGTGGGAAAGCTATACAGAATCAGGTTATGTATGGAATCCACAATCAGGCAAAGCATTTAATAAAGAGCTAAAAGACATGCATCCAGCTAAACTAATGAATTATATGATGCAATCGTTGGAAACCTCAAATAATATTCTTATATTAAAAGAAGTACTAAGGTATTTACAGGATAAAAAGACTAAAGTAGTGTTATATACATATGATGCATTGCTTTTTGACTTTTCTAAAGAAGATGGAAAAGAGGTACTGGAAGGTATACAAGCTATATTAGAAAAGGATAATATCTACCCAGTAAAATTTAAATTCAGTAAAGACTTAGTTTTATAGAAACAGTTTAATATTTATATAAAATGCAAACAGTTACAGATTTTTCATTGAGCTATGATCTCAATGAAGTTTATTTAAACGAAGATATGAGCAACAAGCTGTTTTGTACGTTCTCTACTGAAGAAACATTAGACGACGTACTTACATCCATAAGAGAAAAATATCGCATAGTGTATAATAAAATATTCGTACTTTACTCAAAAAGTCAAAACGAATATATTTGTACATATAATGTTGATTTCGGTAATGTATCTACTTTTTTAGATAATACCATACTAGTACATAGAAAAAAAGAGACTAACACATTGTACACTATTAATGCCCTAAACACATTAATAAAAGAACTAAACGATGGCAAGTTAGATAACTCTTTCAAAATAAACTGGTCAGACTATAGAAACTGTATACTACTTACAAAAGGACCAGAACTTAAAAGAATTAACACAAAACTTTTTAATATCATTGAGCTTTAAAGTTGCTTCGTTAATTATTTTTTCGTATATTAATAGTAGGTTATAATTAAAAATAAAATGTTATATGGATTTAAATGCTATCAAGGCTAAACTCGATGCCTTAAACAACAACGGACAGGACAGAGAAAAGACAGACTATTCAAAGATTTTTTGGAAACCTGAATTAGGTAAACAAACTCTTAGAATTGTTCCATCTACTCTAGACCCTGCATTTCCTTTTAAGGAATTAAAATTTCACTATGGAATAGGGAAGTACCCTATGATTGCCTTATCAAATTTCGGTAAGCAAGATCCTATCGAAGAATTTGTGAAAGAACTACGAAAAACCAATGACAAAGACAACTGGTCTTTATCAGGTAAAATTAACCCAAAAACTAGAGTCTTTGCTCCTGTAGTAGTAAGAGGAGAAGAAGATAAAGGTGTCAGGTTATGGGGCTTCGGAGTTACTATTTATAAAGCTCTTTTAGCTCTTGCTGAAGATGAAGATGTAGGTGACTTTACAGATGTAATTAACGGTTGGGATTTAATTGTTGAACAACAACAAGGTAACCCATACCCTACTACAACAGTAAGAATAAAACCAAAACAAACACCATTATCAGACAATAATGATTTAGTAGACCTTTGGTTAAAAGAGCAACCAAACCCTGTGGAATCTTTTACTCAATATGATTACGATTTTGTTAAAAAGCAATTGCAAAATTACTTAAATCCTGGTTCAGTAGAGGAAGATCAACCTGCTGCATTACCGGGAGGTACAGATAATACAACCCCTGCAAAAACAGACTTTACTTTAGATAAGGCTGCAACTGGGAATAAAGACACTGTTAGTAAATTTGATGACTTATTTAACGAATAAACATGGCGAAAAAGAAAGAACAAACACAAGCACGTGCAACAGCGTCTGTACAAAAATCATTCAACTTAGGAAACTTTAAGAAGAAGAAAGGATATTCCTCCTCATCTGTTAAGTTTAAAGAGCAAGGATGGATACCTCTTTCTAAAGCTTTTGTAGATATTACTTCCTTACCGGGAATCCCAACAGGACATATTACATTACTTAGAGGGCATAGTGATACTGGCAAAACAACAGCTTTACTAGAAGCAGCTGTAAACGCTCAAAAGATGGGGATACTACCCGTCTTTGTAATCTCAGAGATGAAATGGTCATGGGAACATGCCAAGGAAATGGGACTAAAGTTTAATGAAGTAAAAGATGAGAACGGGAATGTTGTGGACTATGAAGGACACTTTCTGTACGCTGATAGAGGTTCATTAAACACTATTGAAGAAGTAGCAGTCTATATGGCTGACTTAATGGATGAACAAGCTAAAGGTAACCTACCTTACGATATGTGTTTCTTTTGGGACTCTATTGGATCTATACCTTGTGACTTATCAGTACGTTCTAATAAGAATAATAATGAATGGAATGCAGGAGCTATGTCTACTCAATTCGGAAATAATTTAAATCAAAAGATTTTGTTATCTAGAAAAGAGAATTCACCTTATACAAATACGTTAGTAGCTATTAATAAGGTATGGACTATGAAACCAGAGCATCCTATGGGTCAACCTAAGTTGCAGAATAAAGGAGGAATGTCTATGTGGTATGATGCTACACTAGTAGTAACTTTTGGTAACATTACTAATCCAGGTACTTCAAAAATTAAAGCAGTAAAGAACGGTCTTCAAGTAGAATTTGCAAAACGAACGAATATACAGATTGAAAAGAACCATATTGGAGGAGTGCAGTCAAGAGGAAGAGTAGTTATGACATCCCACGGATTTATCGAAGATGATAAAAAAGCAATTGATAAGTATAGAGATGCTCATAAAGAACACTGGTTAAAACTAGTAGGTTCAGTAGACTTTGATCTAATTGAAGAAGGAGATTTAGAAGAAACACCAATATCTCCAAACCTATTAGACTAATGGCGTACGAAAACATACTCAACAATTTAAAAGAAACCCCACCCCGTGAGTTAAACGATCATATCTTGGTCGTAGACGCTATGAATATGTTAATTCGTAGCTTCTCTCTACTCAAAGCGATGAACCCATCAGGCTCCCATGTAGGCGGCTTGGTGGGCTTCCTTCGCTCATTGGGATACGTAACAAGGATCTTTGATCCTACTAGAGTGGTAATAGTATGGGACGGTAAAGGAGGATCTGCTAATAGGAAAAATGTAGATCCAAACTATAAAGCTCAAAGAGCAACAAGTAGAATAACCCACTGGGGATTATATGATACTAAAGAGCAAGAGATGGAAGCTCTTATAGGACAACTACATAGAGTTCAGGATTATTTAGAATGTCTCCCTATGCAATCTATGATGTTAGAGAAATTAGAAGCGGATGATATAATAGCGTATATGGCTAAATTAGCTTCTAACTCCAATGTTAAAAAATGTACAATTATATCTTCAGATAAAGACTTTTTACAATTAGTAGACGATACAGTAGAAGTATACGCACCGGTTAAAAAGAAAACTTTTACACAAGATAATATAAATGCAGAATTGCAAGTAATCCCAGAAAACTATAATGTAGTAAAAGCGCTTCTAGGAGATAATTCCGATAACTTAGCAGGAGTGAAAGGGTTAGGGATAAAAACTATATTATCTGAATTTCCGGACTTAATTGACAAACCTGGAACTACTTTACAGTACGTTTACGATGTATGTGAAGCAAAACTAGACGAAAAGAAAGTAAAGAAAATTTTCCCAAAGATAATCACAGAATGGGATAGAGTAGAAACAAACTTCCAATTGATGGATCTACATGTAACAAGCTTAGATGATAGTGAAAAGCAATACGTAAGAGACGTAATTAAAACACCGGTAAATAACTTACAGACAGGTGCTTTTTTACGAATGTTAGAACTAGACGGCATCGAAGGTATTACCAAAAATACCGAAGCATGGCTAGAGAATTTTAGAGGTTTAACTACCTACAAAAAGAAGTAAAAAAAAAACGTGAAGATAAAGCATCTTTTAGTTGCTTTTCATGTTGATTTTCATTATATTTAAATAAATAAAGGTTACAATATGACACTAAAAAGTTTACAAGCATACGGAAAAAGTTTTCAACTGAAAGTATTAGGTTCCCTGCTAACAGATAAAATATTTCTTCTAAACGTACGAGATGTATTGCAAGAAGCATACTTTGATGCTGATTCACATAAATGGATTATCACAGAAATATGCAATTACTTTGATAAGTATCATACTACAGTAACAATGGATGTACTTAAAGTAGAACTACAAAAGTTAGAGAACGAAGTACTGCAAGTAGCGTTAAAAGAAGAGTTACGTAATTCTTATCAAGCATCTCAAGATGATTTAGAGTATGTTCAAGAAGAGTTTCTAGGTTTTTGTAAAAATCAAGAGATGAAACAAGCAATACTTAATTCTGCAGACTTACTTAAACAAGGTGATTTTGACGGTATCAGAAATACTGTTGAAAGAGCAATGAAAGCAGGAATGGATAAAAATATTGGACATGAATATAATAAAGACGTTGAAAGCAGGTATAGGGAAAATTACAGGCCTACTATACCTTCTCCTTGGCCTATTCTTAACGATGGCTTACAAGGTGGTTTTGGTCCTGGTGATCTTGGTATTATCTTTGGTAGCCCTGGTGGTGGTAAGTCTTGGACTATGGTTGCAATTGCTGCTAATGCTGTTAAATTGGGTCATAAAGTTAACTACTACACTCTCGAACTCGGAGAAGACTATGTGGGTAAAAGATTCGATTGCTACTTTACAGGGTACTCTATCGATGAAGTTAACAAACATCGTAAAGAAGTTCAAACACATGTAGATAATTTAAAAGGTAAGTTAATAGTAAAGGAGTATGCACCTAAACAAGCAAGCGTTAATACTATCAAATCACATATACAGAAATGTATTGATATGGACCATAAACCCGACATAGTAATAATTGACTACGTTGACTACCTAAAAGCACCTTCTAAAGGGAATCAGTCTGAAAGAAAACATGAAGTAGATGATGTATTTATTGCTACAAAAGGATTAGCAAAAGATTTAAAAATACCAATTTTAACACCATCACAGGTTAATAGAATGGGTGCAAAAGATAGTATAATTGAAGGAGACAAAGCAGCAGGTTCGTATGATAAAATGATGATTGCCGATGTATGTTTATCACTTTCAAGACAAAAAGAAGATAAGGTATTAGGAACAGGACGTGTTCACGTAATGAAAAACAGGTACGGAATGGATGGGATGACTTACCACGTTAAAATGGATACTAACAACGGACATATTACCTTTGAAGGAGAAGCTGATATGGACGACTTAAATAGTACAAATGACAACGGTGTTACCCCAACACATAGAGAACTAGCTAAGAAGTTTTTCAGTATTGAACAGCAGAATATCTCCTAACACCATATTTATATAAGCGTCCTCAAGAGATTTTTATCTACAGTTTCTTGGGGACATTTTATCTACTAACATTAATAATATATACAGATATATGAGTTTACAAACAGAAAGAATAGTATACAAACCATTTGAATACCCACAAGCATTTGATTATTGGTTAAAGCAACAACAAGCACACTGGTTACATACCGAAGTTCCTATGGCACAGGATGTAACAGATTGGAAGTCTAATTTAAAGCCGCATGAAAAGAACTTAATAGGTGGTATACTAAAAGGTTTTGCTCAAACCGAAACTGTGGTAAACGATTATTGGACTAATCTAGTTACTAGTTGGTTCCGGAAACCAGAAGTTATTATGATGGGTGTAACCTTTGGAGCATTCGAAACTATACATGCCGAAGCTTACTCTTTATTAAATGAAGAATTAGGATTAGATGATTTTGCTGAATTCTTAGAAGATGAAGCTACATTAGCTAAAATTGAAAACCTAATGAAAGTCAGAGACGCACATGATGGTACTCCTGATTGGCATTCTAGAGCTGTATCATTAGCTATATTTTCAGCTTTTACTGAAGGAGTTAATCTTTTTAGTTCTTTTGCAGTACTGTTATCATTTAAGATGAGAAACTTACTTAAAGGTGTAGGTCAAATAGTAGAATGGTCAGTAAGAGACGAATCTTTACACAGTAACGCAGGCTGTTGGCTTTTTAGAACACTTATGGAAGAGCATCCAGAATTAAAAACTGAAAAACTAGAAGCAGATATTAGAGAAGCAGCAACCGCAGCAATTAATTTAGAATTTGGCTTTATAGATAAAGTTTTTGAGCAAGGAGATTTAGAGAATCTATCTAAAGAAGAATTAAAAAACTTTATACGTCATAGAGTTAATACAAAAATGGGAGATTTAGGTCTTGCACCATTAGTTCCATCTGAAGATATAGATAAAGGTGCATTAAAGACTATGAAATGGTTTGATGCAGTAATAGCAGGAAAACAACAGACTGATTTCTTTGCAAATAGAGTTACAAACTACAGCAAAGGTACAATGGATTGGTCCACAGCATTTTAAAAAAATAATAAGAAAACATATGAGTATAACAGTAGATACCTCGGCGTGGGAAGCAGGTAAGGATTATCCAGAATGGATGAACGAAATTTCAATAGCAACAATATCAAAAGGTTACTTACTACCTGATGAAACACCAAAAAAAGCCTATAGGCGGGTAGCTTCAACAGTAGCTAGTAGATTAGATAGACCTGATTTAGAAAATAAATTTTTTAGGTATATGTGGAAAGGTTGGTTAAATCTTGCTTCACCGGTACTTTCTAATACAGGAACAGATAAAGGGTTACCTATATCTTGCTTTGGAATAGACACACCAGATTCTATTAGAGGTATCGGACTTACAAATGCTGAACTGATGAGATTAACATCTCTTGGAGGAGGAGTTGGAATTGGACTTTCAAAAGTGAGAGGAAGAGGAGAACAAATCGGAAGAGAAGGCATAGGACAATCAGAAGGTGTTGTACCGTGGGCTAAGATTTACGATTCTACAATTATTGCAACTAACCAAGGAGCAGTAAGAAGAGGAGCAGCATCTGTGAATCTTGATATTAATCACCCGGATATTGAAGAATTCTTACAGATTAGAAGACCAAAAGGAGATCCTAATAGACAGTGTCTAAACCTTCATCAATGTGTTGTAGTGGATGATACATTTATGCAAAAATTAGAGCATAGAGACGTTGATGCTATGGGTACGTGGGTAACTATATTGAAGTCTCGTATGGAAACAGGAGAACCTTATATAATGTTTAAGGATACTGTTAATAATGCTAACCCACCTGCGTATAAAAGAAATAACTTAGATGTTTCAATGACTAATATATGCTCAGAAATTACATTACACACTGATGAAGAACATAGTTTTATTTGTTGCTTATCTTCTTTAAACTTAACAAAGTACCACGAATGGAAGAATAGTGATTTAGTAGAAACTGCTACTTACTTTTTAGATGGGGTATTAGAAGAGTTTTTAGCTAAAACTTCTGGAAGAGATTCATTAATTAGAGCCCATAGGTCAGCTAAAAAAGGAAGAGCATTAGGTCTAGGTGTACTAGGATGGCATACTTTCTTACAGAACGAAAGAATCCCTTTTGATTCAATAGCAGCAACGTCATATACTCATCAAATATTTTCTGACATTAAACAAAAAGCAGAAAATGCTTCAAGAAAATTAGCAAATGAATACGGAGAACCAGTATGGTGTAAAGGAACAGGAATGAGAAATAGCCATTTATTAGCTATAGCTCCAACAGTATCTAACTCTACAATCTCAGGAGGAGTTTCTGCAGGAATCGAACCAGTACCAGCAAACGTATACACTTTTAACTCTGCTAAAGGTACATTTATTAGAAAGAACCCAGCATTAGAGTCTTACCTAAGTGAAAAAGGTCATAACACAGAAGAAGTTTGGGATCAAATTATGCTTGATAGAGGAAGTATTGCTAATTTACCTGAAGAAATAATGCCAGCAGAAGATAAACCTATCTTCTTAACTTTCGCCGAAATTAATCAGTTAAAATTAGTAGAACAAGCAGCAGCAAGACAGAAGTATATTGATCAAACTCAATCTCTTAATTTAGCATTCGATCCTACCGATAATCCTAAATTTATTAACGAAGTACATCAAACCGCTTGGAGGTTAGGAGTAAAAACACTGTATTACCTAAGAACAGATTCAGTTATTAACGGGGATATTGGGAGTAGAACAGCAACAGATTGCTTAAGTTGTGACGGATAAAGTTGCTATTTAGATTAAATTTTCGTATATTAATATAAAGACAATAAGAATGACAAAAGCTATCAAATTTTATGCAGATTGGTGTGGACCATGTAAAGCGTATTCAAGAATATGGAATAAAGTCGAGGAAGACTTTAAACATACAGATGTAGAGTTTACTGAAATTAATATAGATAAAGATACTTCAGGACTTGCAGCAGAATATAGAGTTAGATCAATCCCTTTTACAGTAATTATCAAAGACGAAGAAGTACGTAAACAGGTAGGTGTGTTAGACGAAGACGTATTAAAAGAGTTATTAATAAAATAAATTAAAAAAATGTTACGACAACCAGATTCAATACCCGCTAGTGATACTGTAATAACAGATCCAGCATTAGAACCTTTCTTTATTACTAGATCTCAAACAGGAGGTTTTACATTATATGAAAGAGTAGTAAAAGGAGTTAACGATACAGAGTATATTAAAACAATATGCTATCCATCAAACTTTAATTTTGCAATCAAAAAAGCAGCAGAAGAATTACTAAATGCAAATAGATCTTTTGATAGCATAAAAGAATACGTTAAAGAGTATAGAATTATTCAGGAAAAATTATCTTCCTTCTTAGACAATTAATTATAAGCGTTAGCCTATACGCAAAATACCTGGCAAATATTAAATAAGTAAATTATGGCACATTGTGTAGTTAGTTTAAGCGGTGGAATGGATAGCAGCACCCTATTGTTAAGAGCTATTGAAGAGTATGATACAGTAACAGGTATCTCATTTGACTACGGTCAAAAACATAGAGTTGAACTTGAAAGAGCTCAATCATTAATTGATTACCTTGCAAGTAAAGGTCACAAAGTAAATTATCGTCAAATTAAACTAGATGGATTAGTAGATTTACTAGATTCTGCATTAGTAGAAGGTGGAGATGATGTACCTGAAGGGCATTATGAACAAGATAATATGAAAGAAACTGTTGTTCCTAACAGAAACAAAATGTTTGCTTCTATTACTCAAGCAGTAGCTTTATCTATAGCAAATAAAAAAGAAGATGTTTGTGATATTGCTTTAGGAATTCATGCTGGTGATCATGCTGTTTATCCTGATTGCAGACAAGAATTTAGAGATGCAGATGATGCAGCTTTTAGAATGGGAAATTGGGATGCGGATAGAGTAGGTTATTTTACACCTTATTTAAATACCGATAAGTTCGGTATTCTACAAGACGGATTAAATTTATGTGAGGTTTTAGATTTAGATTTTGATGAAGTTTACAAAAGAACTAACACTTCTTATAAACCCTACCCAAGCGGTAATTCAGACTATAAATCAGCTTCTTCAGTAGAAAGAATTGAAGCATTTATTGCATTAGGGAGACCTGATCCAGTACAATACGAAGATGAAACAGGAGAAGTTGGATACGAAGTTGCTAGAAAGCACGTTGAAAACGTTTTATCATCATATTTATAATCTTAAATTTAATTAATTAAGAAATGAATCCACAAAGTAACCAAACAAACGGTAACACTCAGCTTAATTCTGAAAGAAATAGACTCAACAGTAGAGTAGATAAACTCAGAATGCTTAGTCAAACCAAAAAAGTACAGTGGGATGGTATGCGAAGACATCGTACCATCTAAAGGTAGGGGAATTAGCTCAGCTGGCTAGAGCGCCTGCCTTGCACGCAGGAGGTCATCGGTTCGACTCCGATATTCTCCACAACAAATATGAATAAAAGTTGTTTTATAAGTTTATTATTCATATATTAGTTATAAGACAATAGTGTCGTAGCACCACTTTAAAAACACGAATATGAATAAAGTAGTAAAAGAAAACTTCCAAGGAATTAAGATTAACGATCATAAAATTCCAGATCCAAAATTACATCAATTAGTAAGTTTTATAAAATCCGGTATAAGAATACTGGGGTATATTTGCATACCCTTTAGTCTGGTATGGGCTACAACCTTTTTAGTTTTAAGTGAGGTAGTAGGAATAATAGAAGAATTAGTATAAATAAAAAAGTATGGGAAAATTTCAATCAAGTAAAGTTTTTGACGGATTTAGTACAGTGTTTCGTCAACATTCAGCAGAAAACACACACTGTAGATTCTTACACGGGTACGGGATATCATTTAAAGTATATTTTGAAGGTGAGTTAGATGAAAGAAATTGGGTATGGGATTTCGGAGGAATGAAAAGAGCAAAAACTCTAATAGATGGTAAATCTCCTAAAGAGTGGATGGATTTTATGTTTGATCACACCTTTATAGTAGCAGCAGATGATCCATTCTTAGAATCTTTTAAGAGAATGGCAGAAGCAGGAGTTGCCCAGGTAAGAGTAATTCCAGCTACCGGAGCAGAGAAATTTGCAGAATATATCTTTAACAAAATAAATGAATTTGTTGTTAAAGAGACAGAAGGTAGAGTTAAAGTTGTAAAAGTAAAATTTATGGAACACGGTAAAAACGCAGCGTATTATGTTGGATAAGAAACTAAAAAGAATAGAGGATTACGATAAAAACTTACCTATTGTAGAGATATATACTGCAGTACAATCAGAAGGTTCAAGAGCAGGGTATCCTACAGTAGTAGTTAGAACTACAGGATGTACACATAGATGTTACTTTGGTGAAGGAGGATGGTGTGATAGTTGGTATACAAGTATTCATCCGGAAAAAGGTCATTTTAATTTCAAAGATATTATTAAGGCATATGAAGATAATCCTCATATAAAGGAAATGATGTTGACAGGTGGTTCACCGACAATGCATCCAGCTTTAGTAAACGAACTAACACACTTTGCACATGAAAACAATATATTCATTACTATTGAAACTGAGGGATCTCATTTTCTTCCTACCGATTATCCTATTAATTTGCTTAGCATTAGTCCTAAGTTTAGTAATAGTGTCCCCGTTGTTGGTGTTGAAACTCCTCAAGGATCCATTACCGACGAAAGAATGGTAAAACGTCATAATAAGTTTAGACTTAATTATGATGCCATTTCTAAATCCATTGCTTATCATTCAGACTATCACATTAAACCTGTATGGGACGGTAGAGATAAAGGTGCTTTAGAAGAGATACTAAACTGTATTAAATTGCTAGATGTACCTCAAGATAAGGTATGGTTTATGCCTGCTGGCGATTCAAGAGAAGGATTATTTAAGTCTTACCCTTTAGTATTTGATTGGGTTAGAGATAATGGTTATAGAATGACTTGGAGACCTCATATTATTGCTTTTGAAGACCAAAGAGAGGTATAATGACTAAAGATGAAGCTTTAGAGGTATTAGAAGAAGTAGCAGAAAATATAAATACTTGTTGTGCTATAACAATGGAACCAGACGAAGTACTAGTATTAATAGATAAATTAAAAAGTTATATAGAAAATGAATGAATCACAATTTATAGAATGGTTACGAGGATTTGCAGAAGGAGTGCACCATTATAATATCACTCCTAAACAATGGGACCATTTAAAAGAGAAGCTACAATCAGTAGGTAGTAAATCTACAGCAAATTATTCTACTGGCAACTGGGTAATGAACCATACATGGCAGTAAAAAAAGTTTTTCTAACGTGGGATGATATCAACAGACTCTTAGATATTATACACGAAAAATGTAAAGGAGAGATAGACTATGTAACAGGAATACCCAGAGGAGGAACCATACTTGCTATTATGTATTCTCATCGATTTGAGATTCCATATATGGAGTATAGAAGTAACCACTATCCTAGGCTATTAATTATAGATGATATAGCAGATAGCGGAGATACAATTTTAAAGTGGAGAGCCGAAATGTTTAATCCTAAGTTTGCTACTCTACACTATAAAACATCATCAAAAGCAAAACCAGAATACTATGCAGAAGAAATAGGAGATGATTTCGGCTGGGTGGTATACCCTTGGGAGAAAGAAAATTCGAAAACTATTCAAGATTATTTGGATAATTAAATTATAAATCGTATATTGTATTAACAAATGAGTCGTAGAACCTCAATAAAACAAATTAAATATTATGCCTAAAAAGTTTATAGACGGAACAGAATTAGTAAAAGCAGGGTATGCAAATGGTATATCAAGTCAACTAGCTGCAAAGCAAGAATTAGAAGGACCTGAAGCTAGGTTAACTGAACATGAAAAGAAAGTAATTATAGAAAGAGCAGCAAAGGCTTATGCAGATTTTTTAACTGCATTAGGATGTGACTATAAAGAAGATCCTAACTCTTCAGATACACCAATGAGAGTAGCCAAAGCGTATGTTAACGATTTATGGGCAGGAAGATACAACCCTTTAGATAGAATAACAGCATTTCCTTCAGACGGATATGATGGAATTGTACAAGAGAGTAATATACCTGTACAGTCTATGTGTTCACATCACCATCAAACAATTGGAGGTAATGTAAGTATAGCTTATATTGCATCTGAAGATGGCAAAGTAGTTGGACTATCTAAGCTCAATAGAATAGTAGAACAATTCGGTAGAAGAGGAGCTATTCAAGAGCAATTAACTGTAGCTATTCATAATGCAGTAGATAAGATATGTGAAGGTAATTTAGGAGTTGCAGTAATGATATCAGCTACTCATAATTGTGTTAGCTGTAGAGGAGTAAAACATAGAGGAGCTTCAATGCAAACAGCAAAATTAACAGGAGCATTTTTAAATGAAGATTCTGCAAAAGCAGAGTTTTATAAGAATATAGAATTAGCATCAATTTGTAAACATTAATATTATGAACAAACAATTATCATTATTTCCAGAACTAGATAGTCAAAAAGTTGATGCATACGTACCGTTTGTATCGGAAGTAGAACAATTTAACGAAACATTTGGTAAACCTAATAACTATGTACCTAACATACCTGAGAAAAAAGATTGGCAATTTGTATATGATTTCATCCTTGAAGAGCTTGAAGAATACAAAGCTGCCTGTGAAGCAGGTGATATTGTTGAGGTTCTTGATGCTTTATGTGACATTGCCTATGTCTCGCTTGGTAACGGAACTATGCTTCACGGTCTTAAAGATAAGATATGGCCAGCGTATCTTGAAGTACAAGGGTCGAATATGTCAAAGGCTTGTTCAAGCGAAGAGGAAGCACAAGAAACTGTGGAACTTAGAGCAACTGAGCAAAAGGAACCGTGTCACTACGAAAGGGTTGGAGATGCTTATGTTGTCTATAGAACACGTGATAAAAAAGTAATGAAAAGCATAAATTACTACAGACCTAACTTAAAACAATTTTTCAATGAGCAATAAAATTAATTTAGAAGACCATAAAGTTTATATTGAAACACATAAAATGTATATGGTACCTTTTTCAACAGCAGTACAAGCAGTACAAGAAGCATACGAAGATGATTCACAAGAATTATTAAATGCTTTAGACGAAGCAATAAATAACCTATCAGTAGAATTAACGAGTTTAAACCCAACATTAGAAGAATTAAATGATAAAAATAGCACACGAAAGTCCTAAAAGTATTTTTAACGAAGTACAGAAACATACAGATTATGATTATGCATTAGTTCATCTTTTTGAAGAAGATAAAGAATACCTTGAACAATTTAGAGCTGCAATTAAAAACGGTCGAGAAGTAATATTAGATAATTCTATATTTGAATTAGAAGAGGCATTTGATGCAATAAAGTTTGACAAATGGGTTAAAGATATTAAACCTACCTGGTATATTGTTCCGGATGCTTTAGAGGATGCTGACAGAACTTGTAAACAAATGGAGGATTGGAATAATAAAGGATTAGGGTATGAAGGAAGCGGTAAAATCGGAGTAATTCAAGGTAAGACTTATGATGAAATTGTAGATTGTTATAACTATATGAATAAAGAAGCAGATGTTGATATGATAGCTATATCATTTGATTATTCGTATTACACTAAGTCTTGTCCTCACCCTAACAGGTACGTTAGTTGGATGCTAGGACGTGTTAAGTTACTAGGAGATTTACTTAAAGACGGTGTTATTAATAAAGATAAACCTCATCACCTATTAGGTTGCGGACTACCTCAAGAATTTGCTTTCTATAAAAACTCAGATTACGATTGGATATATTCGTTGGATACATCAAACCCAGTTGTTCATGGTATTTTAAATATTAGATACGAAACAGACGGATTATGGGACAAACAAAGACAGAAGTTATTTGAATTAATTAATTATAAAGTAGAAGATAGTAATTTAATCTTAAATAATATTCAAAAATTTAAATGGTTTACAAATGGTAACTAAGCCCTGGATAGCATTCTTTAGTCAGACTGGAGGAGAAATAGCTGATTTAGCTAAGTCACTTGGTAAATGGCCTGATAGAATTTATACTAACGAGAGACCTGAAAGTCTAAGAGATATAGATCCTAGAATAGTGGAAAAAGGTTTCTTTACGTTACCTAATAAACCTACTTTAGAAGATTATGAAGAAGTATTAGTGTATTTTCCGGAAGCAATAATTACCTTGCATGGCTGGTTACGTATTATGCCGAAAGAAATATGCGAAAAGTTTTCTATATTTAACGGACACCCAGGACTAATAACGGAATACCCAGAACTTAAAGGTAAAGACCCACAGATTAGAGCATTTAAAGGAAAATACCCAGTTATGGGATGTGTGCTCCATATAGTCGATGCAGGAGTTGATGAAGGTAAAATAATAGCAGAAGAAAGATTTAATGCTTTTAAGATTACAGAAGAAGAAATGTGGAAGGTATTTAGAGATAGATCATTATACATGTGGACTATATTTTTAAAGAAAGTATTTGGTTTATAACATTTTTTTTCTTATATTAAATAAAAGGTTTTAAATGATAAAAAGAATAGCATTAGTTGGAGCAAGTAGTACGGGTAAGACTACTGTATATGAATTACTAAAAAATAAATTACCTAAATACGAATTTATTAATGAATCTACTAGAACTGTAGGTAGTTACGGATTTCCTATAAATGAAGAAGGTACCTGTGCTACTCAGTTAGCTATTAGTAGTTTTCATCTAGAGGCGTTACTTCAACCTTATAATTTAGTATTAGATAGATGTTATATGGATGTTGTAGTTTATACTAAATTTATGAAAGGAGTTACTTCTCATACGTTTCACTATATAGAAGATACTTGGAATAGAGTTAAAAACGAATATACTCATTATATATACTTCCCTATTGAATTTGACTCAGTAGATGATGGAGTAAGAAGTATTAGTGAAGAATGGAGAAAGGAAGTGGATGAAGAATTTAAAGCAGTATTAGATCGAGTACGTCAACCTTACCTAACTATAACTGGTTCTCCTATGCAAAGAGTAGAACAAATAATGAAATTTATAAAATGAAATTAGCACTTATAGCACACGATGGAAAAAAAGCAGATATGGTTGCTTTTGTGATGAAACGTATGGATTTTTTCAAACGTAAAGACGTTGATTTAGTAGGCACAGGAACTACAGGTACTAGAATACAACATGCTGGTTTAAAAGTAGAACTAGTACAAAGCGGACCCTTAGGTGGAGATGCTCAAATTGGAGCGATGGTTACTCGTGGAGAAATAGATGGGGTACTCTTTTTTAGAGACCCATTAGATAAACACCCTCACGATGTGGATATAAGTATGTTAATGAGGTTATGTGACGTACACAATGTACCATTGGCAACGAACTATAAAAGTGGGCATATAATGATTAAATATTTTAAAAGTAAAAATGTATAGATACGGAGCAAAATTAGTAAGAGTAGTCGACGGAGACACTGCAGATGTGATGATCGATTTAGGTTTTGATACTTGGGTTAAAGCAAGGTTAAGATTTAAAGGAGTTGATACTTGGGAAAAGAGAACAAGAGATTTACAAGAAAAAGCAAAAGGCTTAGAAGCCTCAGCATTTACAAAAAAGTATCTAGAGATGAATGATGGTAAGTTTATCATTCAGTCGCACGGTAAAGGTAAGTATGGAAGAGTACTTGCTGAAATTTTTATAAAAGGAGAAGAAACCTCTTTAAACAAACTACTAATCGAAAACGGACACGCTTATATATATGAGGGTGGAAAAAAACAAACATTTAAAAATTAAATTATGGCAGACGTAAAAAATTATCAAGAAGTAGTAGAAATTGCATCAAAGCATTTAGGTAAAGTCGGTGGAGATGGGTATAAAGATACCTACTCACCTGAACTATTAGTTAAAGTACCAAGGTACTTGAATAGAGAAGGTTACGGGTTAACCGATAAGAGCTTCGTAGGAGTAGATACTTGGAACTGTTATGAAGTATCAGCAATTACATCTAAAGGACAACCTGTAGCAGGAATGTTGAAGATTGTTTGTCCTTCCGATTCTGAATATCACGTAGAATCTAAATCGATTAAGTTGTATTTAAATTCTTTTAATATGACCAGATTAGGAGATAATTCTGCGGATTGCATGGCTGTAATAGAAGCTAAGGTTAAAGAAGATCTAGATAAATTACTAGAAACAAGTACGACTGTAAGCTTTTATAGCGATATAGATGACGGTAAAGCATTATCTTTTGAAGGATATTCAGATTTAGGTGAGATAGTGGATTTAGATCAAATAGACTTTACAGCTTTTGAGTCTGATGCATCTCAACTCCTAATTGAAGATACCTCTGAAACTCCTAAGGAAATAAAACTTAAATCTAACCTATTAAGATCTAATTGTAGAGTAACTAATCAACCTGATTGGGGGGATGTATTTATAAGAATGAATAGTAAAAATTTACCTGCAGTAGATTCACTAGCTAAGTATATAGTATCACATAGAACTGTTAGTCACTTTCATGAAGAAATTTGCGAAATGGTATTTAAACATCTAATGGATGCTTATCAACCAGATGATTTAATGGTATCATGTCTATATACTAGGAGAGGTGGTTTAGATATTAACCCAATTAGAGCTACGCATTCAAGATTTATACCAGACTTTTTTACACACACAGATTATAGAATTGAAAAAACCTTAAGACAGTAATATGGAAAATACAAAGTTACAAGAAGAGATTGCTAGTTTAAAATTTAACGGAAAATCAGCACTAGATGCAACATATTCACTTTTTGATTACTTAGGACAAAAAGCAGGTCCGGAATTAGGAAAAGATGTATACAGAGTAGCATTGAGAGAAAAAGAACCAGTGGGAGTAAGAGAAATAAGCAATAAGGCCTACACCGGTAATGTAATGTTATATAGAAAAGAATTCTTAAAAGAATATTTTGATGCAAAAAGAAATAGTAGAACATAACGAACTTATAGCAGAAAGGATCCCTCCAGGGGATAAATGGGAACTAGTCATTGATAAGGAAACTCTTATCGATGGCTTAGTACCTACCCTAACTCAGTTTATGCGTAAAACTAAATTTAAAGGTCACTACAGATTAGAACCTTTGAATGGAAAACTGTTTGCTATAAAAACAGAGGAGATAACCATAGAAGAACCTAAACCAGAAAAGTTCGATCTTTACGGAGAATACTAGGGAAAAAGTTGGATCCTATTGTTATTTTTCTTATATTAAGGTATAATAATAAAACAATAAAGGTTATGACAAATTCAAACTCTCGAGTAATTACTCACTCACACGAAACATTATCAACAGTTATCTACGATCTATTATCATCCGGAAAAATATCTCCTGAGGTTTGCGACGATTTAATTACTTCGGTACTTAATACTAAAACTAATAACATATACTAAAAATTTAGATATGAAACACCCAGGATATTCAAAAGCGAAGAATCAATATGCCCAGAGGGTAGATACTAAGTTATCATCCACAGGCAAAAAAGCATTGAAAGAAGAAATGAAACGATTTAACGAAAGATTAAAAAAAATAACATCGAGATGATACCAAAAAATTTCAAATATTTAGATTCATTTGTACTTCCTAGAGAGGTAGAGCAGAGTACAAGAGCTTTAACAGAACATATCACAGAAGCAAATAGGTATAAGTATTTTTTAAAATTAAAAGTTAGAAGAGATACAAAAGACCATGTTACTATGGTACCAGAAGACTTCCCAATGCAAAGGTTAATATACCTTATTGTGTATAAAGCACCTTCCGGAACCCAACAGTTCTTTAAAGTAGGATGCTCACAGAAATGCTATCAGAGAATAGGAAGAAACTATCTACAAGGATCTGGAGCAAATACAGGGTGGCTATCACCAGCAATGCATGAGTTCTTAAAAGAGTTTAAAGGAGAGTTTGAGATCTATGCTAGAGCATTTGATGAAAAAATTACTCAAATGGATGATGATATAGAAGTAGATTATACTCCAAGACTAGATACTATAGAAAAAATGTATCAAGATAAATTAAATA
>Ga0206127_1000369_pt1 | contig 57261 bp, 55 predicted proteins | sample Helgoland_Spring_6_FD_148646 | JGI IMG/M metagenome (GOLD analysis project Ga0206127, IMG submission 148646) | Pelagic subsurface seawater microbial communities from Kabeltonne, Helgoland, North Sea - Helgoland_Spring_Bloom_20160419_1 | ecosystem: Environmental > Aquatic > Marine > Epipelagic ...
AGACGGGAAAGATTTGGAAATTACTGGGGTTGCTCCTGATGTTTATGTTGGTAAAGATTTTAAGGATAGGTTGCAAAAAAACACACCTCAATTAGATAAAGCGATTGAGATTATTATGAAAGAATTTAAGTAAACAGATTTTATATTATAAAAATGAAACCTCGCTTTTATAACAATTGTGAGGTTTTTTATTTGCTTAAAACACCAATTTTTCAGCTAAGTATTTGGCAGTATAAGAATCGTTATTTCTAGCTAATTCTTCAGGAGTTCCTTGAAAGATTAATTTACCACCATTTTTACCACCTTCTAAACCTAAATCAATAATGTAATCTGCACATTTTACAAGTTCTATATTATGCTCAATTACAATTATCGAATGCCCTCTTTCGATTAAAGCATTAAAGGATGCTAATAATTTTTTTATATCGTGAAAATGCAAACCTGTTGTAGGTTCGTCAAAAATAAATAAAGCTTTGTCTTTAGTATTTCCTTTTACTAAAAAGGATGCTAACTTTATTCTCTGTGCTTCTCCACCAGAAAGAGTAGAAGAGGATTGGCCTAAAGTTACATAACCCAAACCAACATCTTGCAGAGGTTTTAATTTTGTTGCAATTTTAGTAACCATATTTTCATAAAAAAAAGCAACTGCATCATCTATAGTCAAATTTAGAATATCATCTATTGTTTTACCATCAAATTTTACCTCTAAAACTTCTTTTTTGAAACGTTTTCCATTACAAACATCGCATTCCAAATGCACATCTGCCATAAATTGCATTTCAATGGTAACTTCACCTTCACCTTTGCAGACTTCACAACGTCCGCCTTCTACATTAAAAGAAAAATGTTTTGGTTTGTAATTTCTAATTTTTGATAATTTTTGATTTGAAAATAAAGCACGAATATCGTCATAAGCTTTAATATAAGTAACAGGATTAGATCTTGAAGAACGTCCAATCGGATTTTGATCTATAAATTCTACACTTTTTAAAGTGTCAAAATCTCCAATAATATTTGTATGTTGCCCAATTTTATCGCCATAACCATTCAACTTTTTTTGCATAGCTGGATATAAAATCTTTTTAACCAAAGTACTTTTACCAGAACCAGAAACTCCAGTAATTACAGACAGACAATTTAAAGGAAAAGTAACATCTATATTATGAAGATTATGCTCTCTTGCGCCTAAAATTTGAATTTTATTTTTTATTGTTCTACGTTTTGTAGGTACTTCAATTTTTAAATCTTCATTCAAATATTGAGCAGTTAATGAGTCTGATTTTAGAATTTCTTTAAAAGTACCTTCTGCTACAACATCGCCACCAAAACTTCCGGCCTCAGGGCCAATATCAATAATATAGTCAGCCTCCTTCATGATATCTTCATCATGTTCAACAACTACAACTGTGTTTCCTAAGTCACGAAGATTTTTGAGAACACCAATCAAACGTTCCGTATCTTTTGGATGCAAACCTATACTTGGTTCATCTAAAATATACATAGATCCAACCAGAGAACTTCCCAAAGAAGTAGCTAGGTTTATACGTTGACTTTCTCCACCTGAAAGTGTATTCGAAGTTCTATTTATGGTTAAGTAAGACAGCCCAACATCTGTTAAAAACTGTAATCTATTATTGATTTCTGTTAGTAAACGTTTTCCAATTTTCTGCTCATAAGTATCTAGTTTGATATTTTTAAAGAACAGAGCCAATTCATCTAAAGGCAAAGAGACTAAATCAGAAATTGTACTATTATTAATTTTTACATAATTAGCCTCTTTTCGCAAACGCTTGCCATTGCAAGTAGTACATTTTGTTTTTCCACGATAACGTGATAACATTACTCTATTTTGAATCTTATAACTTTTTTCTTCTAATGCTGTAAAAAAATGATGAATACCATTAAAAGATTTATTTCCATTCCAAACTAATTCTTTTTGTTTTGTTGATAATTCAAACCAAGGTTTGTGGATGGGAATATCAAATTTGTAAGCAACAGCAATCAAATCTTCTTTGTAATGAATATAAGAAGGCGTTCTAAAAGGGAAAATAGCATCTTCAAAAATAGATAATCCTGTATTTGGAATCACCAGATCTGCATCAATACCAATTACATTTCCATAACCTTCGCAAGTTGGGCATGCTCCATAAGGATTGTTAAAACTAAATAAATGTGTGTTAGGTTCTAAAAAGGACATTCCATCCAAATCGAATTTATTACTGAATTCTGAAACCTCATTATTCAATAAATCCTCTATAAAACAAATTCCTTTACCTTCAAAAAAAGCAGTTTGTATAGCGTCTGCTAATCTGTTATAAAAATCTTCATCTTTTTTAGTGATTACTCTATCAATAACTAAAAATAAATTCTCATTATTAAAATCGTTTTGTGGAAAATCTGAAATTCGATAAATCTCATTATTCCACTTTAAACGTGCATAACCTTGTTGCTCTAATACTTGTAAAACCGCTTTCAAATCACGGTTTTCATCAATAGTTATTGGCGCAAGCAGTAATAACTTTGTGCGGTCCTGAAATTTTTTAACAAAGTTAATTACATCAGAAACGGTATCTTTTTTAACTTCATTGCCAGAAATAGGCGAAAAAGTCTTTCCTATTCTTGCATATAATAATTTAATATAATCGTAAATTTCTGTAGATGTGCCTACGGTAGATCTTGGGTTTGTAGAGTTTACTTTTTGCTCAATGGCAATTGCAGGCGCAATTCCTTTAATATAATCTACTTTAGGCTTGTGTAATTTTCCTAAAAACTGTCTTGCGTAAGACGATAAACTTTCTACATAACGTCTTTGACCTTCGGCATATAATGTATCAAAAGCTAAAGACGACTTACCAGAGCCAGAAAGTCCTGTAATTACTACTAATTTATTTCTAGGTATAACAACATCTATATTCTTTAAATTATGGAGTTTAGCTCCTTTAATGATGATGTTTTTTTTAGGATTTACAGTAGAAATATCAACTTTCATTCTTGAAAAATATAAGCTATAAAAATACTACTTATTTAATCGATTTGAAAAAAAGTTTACCATAGAAACTGTTAAATAATTTGTGAATTTAAAAATAAAAGGTATCTTTGAATTTATAACTTCTTTAAAATAAATACCATAAAGCAACAATTACTTTAAAAATTATAATTAATAATTAAATAGTAGAGATCTTACTCTACCCAAAAGTAGTTGTTATGGAAAAAAAAACAGTAGACGATAGTATTTTAGTTAGTGATTATATAAGAGGTAAAGAGTGTTCTTTGTCAATTTTAATCAATAAACATCAACAAAGATTATTTAGTTTTATTTATAGTAAAGTTCAAGATAGGGCTGTTACTGAAGATATATTTCAAGATACCTTTATAAAAGTAATACGAACTTTAAAAAAAGGAAGTTACAATGAGCAAGGTAAATTTTTACCATGGGTAATGCGAATTGCTCATAACTTGGTAATTGATTATTTTAGAAAATCTAATAGAATGCCAGCATTCAAAAATACTGATGAGTTTGATATTTTTTCGGTTTTAGGTGATGGAAATTTAAATGCAGAGAAAAAAATCATTCAAGAACAGATTCATAGTGATGTAAGAGAACTTGTAAAAGAATTACCTGATGAACAAAGAGAGGTTTTAGTAATGCGTATTTATAAAGACATGAGCTTTAAAGAAATCAGTGAAAACACAGGGGTTAGTATTAATACCGCTTTAGGTAGAATGCGATATGCACTTATTAATATGCGTAAATTAATAGAGAAACATAAAATAATTTTAGTGAATTGACAATAATGTAAAAAAAGCTGCGTTACTAATTTATAATCAAGATATTAAATAGTACATATGATGCAACTTTACTCAAAAAAGTCATCTGACGTTCAGATGCAACCCAACCAGAAAACAGTTCAATTTTTGATTAATTTTTCAAAATCTCTAAAGATTGTAAAAACAAAATCAGAAGACTTCATTGAATTGAATTTGAATTAAGAGTGGAAAAAGCTTTGACTTTGTTGAAGCTTTTTTTTATTTTCTTGACTTTTTTATCTTGGAGCATTACTTTGTTTGAAAATGTTAGAATTATATTCTCTGATTAAAATTAAATTTTCTGTTGGTAATATTTATTTAAAATAGATTTTCGTCCTATTGTTTTAGTAATAATATCTTTAGCTAGATTCCAACCTCTGGCAGGTGAATATTCTCTTCCATACCAAATAATTTGTAAATGTAAATCGTTCCAAAGTTCTTCTGGGAATAATCTTTTTGCATCTTTTTCTGTTTGTTGTACATTTTTACCATTGGTCAAATTCCATCTATACATTAATCGATGAATATGAGTATCTATCGGAAATGCAGGAACTCCAAAAGCTTGACTCATAACTACACTTGCTGTTTTGTGACCTACAGCAGGCAACTCTTCCAAACCTTCAAAAGATTTCGGAACCTCTCCATTATATTTTTCAATTAAAATTTTTGATAAACCATAAATTCCTTTGCTCTTCATTGGCGATAAACCACAAGGTCTAATAATTGCTTTTATTTCTTCAACAGATAACTTTACCATATCAAAAGGATTATCAGCCTTGGTAAATAAAATTGGGGTAATTTGATTTACGCGAACATCAGTGCATTGCGCAGATAATAAAACAGCAATTAATAATGTATATGGATCTTTATGGTCTAAGGGAATTGGTATTTCAGGATAAAGTTCATTAAGCGTTGTAATTATGAACTTTATTTTTTGCTGTTTATTCATTAATAATGTTAATTAATTAACAAAAATAATTATTTGATTTCATTTAAAAGATCATTATAGTATTTTTGTATACGTACAATTAAAAATAATTAAATGACATCACTTAAAATAGGAGATAATGCTCCACAATTTGAGGCTAAAGATAATGCAGGAAACACCATAAAATTATCTGATTACGCAGGTAAAAAGTTAGTTTTATTCTTTTATCCAAAAGCTAGTACTCCTGGATGTACTGCTGAGGCTTGTGATTTAAGAGATCATTATAAAACTTTCCTATCAAAAGGTTATGATGTTTTAGGTGTAAGTGCAGATTCAGCTAAAAGACAACAGAATTTTATAAATAAAAATAATTTGCCTTTTTCTTTATTGGCAGATGAAGATAAAACAGTTATTGAAGCTTTTAATGTTTGGGGACCAAAAAAATTTATGGGACGTGAATATGATGGTATCCATAGAACTACTTTTGTTATTGATGAAAATGGGGTAATTGAAGATGTTATTACTAAAGTAAAAACAAAAGTACATGCGGCTCAAATATTAGAATAGTAGAAAAACTATTCCATAAAAAAAGAGGAAAACAAATAGTTTTCCTCTTTTTTTATGTGTAAAATCTTGTCTATAACGCTATAGAAAGCCCAATAATTATTTGATTAATTCTTGTATCATAATTGATTTCAGTATTTCCTGAGGCACCACCAATAAAACTAGATTCTACATTAGAAAAACTTCTTTCCCAGCGCAAATCGATTCCTAATTTTCCAAATTCAACTCCACCTCCAAATTGAAGTCCCATTGTAAAACCATTTGCATCAACGTCTGAAATATCATTAATCTCAAATTCTGAATCTAAAATATATTGAAAAGATGGCCCAATAAATACATTCCCAATTCCAAAAATCTTTTTACCTAATAAAACAGGAATATCAATTTTTTGAAATGTATGTGTAATTACTTCAGCTGTAGTTTTATAAAATACTTCGTTTTTTAAGTTAGTATACACTAATTCTGGTCTAACATATAAACCTATAATAGGTATTTTTAAACGTGTCCAAACTCCAATATGATAACCAGTTTTACTGTTTGCGCCATCAAAAACATCCTGACTTGTTTCTTTAATCGAATTTGAATTATAGTTAATACCACCTTTTAATCCGAATTGAAATTGTGCATTTGAAATTTGATTAATTCCAATAACTAGGATTAATACTAAAATTACTTTTTTCATAATCTAAAATTTAAAGTTATTAATAAAAAGCTTATAAATTAAAATTCTATTGTTTTCTAGAAATTACTTTTTTAACAGCTTTTACAACAGCAGCTGAATCCAAACCATATTTTGCCATTAATTGTGCTGGAGTTCCTGATTCACCGAAAGTGTCATCAGTAGCAATAAATTCTTGTGGAGTAGGAGTGTTTAGTGCTAAAGTTCTTGCTACGCTTTCTCCTAAACCTCCAAGTTTATTGTGTTCTTCTGCAGTTACAATACACCCTGTTTTTGAAACAGAGTTTATAATAATTTCTTCATCTAAAGGCTTAATAGTATGAATATTTATCACTTCAACAGAAATTCCTTCGGCTTCTAATTGTTCTGCAGCTTGTAAAGATTCCCAAACTAAATGGCCGGTTGCAACTATAGTAACATCTGTACCCTCTGTTAATTGAATTCCTTTTCCTATTTCAAATTTTGTATCTTTAGGCATAAATACAGGTACTTTTGGACGTCCAAAACGTAAATATACAGGCCCGTCAAAATCTGCAATTGCAATAGTTGCGGCTTTTGTTTGGTTATAGTCACAAGGGTTAATTACTGTCATTCCTGGTAACATTTTCATTAAACCGATATCTTCTAAAATTTGATGGGTAGCACCATCCTCGCCTAAAGTTACTCCTGCATGCGAAGCACAAATTTTCACATTTTTACCAGAATATGCAATAGATTGACGAATTTGGTCATAAACCCTACCAGTAGAAAAGTTGGCAAACGTTCCTGTAAACGGAATTTTACCACCAATTGTTAAACCTGCAGCAATTCCCATCATATTTGCCTCTGCAATACCAACTTGAAAAAATCTTTCAGGGTTTTCTTTAATAAATTGATCCATTTTTAAAGAACCAATTAGGTCTGCACATAAAGCTACAACATTTTCATTTGTTCTGCCTAGCTCTGTTAATCCATCACCAAAGCCAGATCTTGTATCTTTCTTTTCTGTGTATGTGTATTTTTTCATTATAAAATATTGTGTTGTATAATTTTAGGTAAAAATAAACTTTTATTTGAAGTTTAAGTTTATAAATTCATCAATTCTTTATAGAGTTTATAAACAGGTAATCCAACTACATTAAAATAGCTGCCTTCTATGTTTTTAATAGCAATAAAACCTATCCATTCTTGAATTCCATAAGCTCCTGCTTTATCAAAAGGTTTAAAATTTTTGATGTAATACATAATTTCTTCGTCAGTCAGTTCTTTAAAAGAAACTGTAGTGATATCACTAATAATCTTTTGAAAATGGTTTGTTTTAATACTTACAGAGGTAATTACTTCGTGTTCTCTGCCTGAAAGTGATTTTAACATTAAGAAAGCATCATTTTCATTTTTTGGTTTTCCCAAAGCTTTCTCCCCCAACCAAACAATTGTGTCAGAGGTGATTAAAATATCATTATCAAGTAAGTTAGCAAATGCTTTTGATTTTAGATTTGCTAAAAAATCAGTAATTTCAACACCTTTTAATTCCCTAGGATATATTTCTTCAATGTCTTTAGTTTCAACAGTAAAATCAATATCTAAATCTTTTAAAAACTGCTGTCTTCTTGGAGATTTTGAAGCTAAAATTATATTGTAATCTTTTAATTTTTCTCTAAGCATTAAAGCTTTTTTTAATTCTTGCTAGATCTCGTTTATTGTCCCTATCCTTAATAACATTCCGTTTGTCGTGAGTTTGTTTTCCTTTTGCTAAAGCGATTTCTAACTTTGCAAAACCTCTATCATTAACAAATAAACGCAAAGGCACAATAGTATTTCCTTTAGCTTCTACATCTTTTTTTAAGCTTCTTAATTCACGTTTGTGCATTAATAAACGGCGTTCACTTTTTGGTTTGTGATTAAAGTGGTGTCCAAACATATATTCTTGAATATACATATTAACAATAAACAATTCTCCCCGATCATTAAATTCGCAGAAGCTTTCTGTTATTCTAGCTTGGCTTAAACGAATGGACTTTATTTCTGTTCCTGTAAGTTGAATTCCAGCTACATATTTATCTAGAATTTCAAATTCGAAACGCGCTTTTTTATTTTGGATGTTTATTTTTTTCTGCAAGTTTTAAACAGATTTTAATTTTGAACAAATATACATTTTTAGTTTCGCTAAAGAAATGTAATTTTGAAGTCAATTATCGACAAAAACCGTATGAGATACTTTTTTATATTTTCTATTTTTTTATTTATTTCTTGTAAAACACATGAAAAAAGTTTGACAGCACAAGAAATTATTGATAATTCCTTACAAAACTCAGGTACTCATAAAGTTGCAAATTCTGAGATATCTTTTGATTTTAGGGATAATCATTATAATGCAATTAGAAAGAACGGAAAATTTGAATTATCTAGAAAATTTGACTCTATTAGAGATGTTTTAAATAACAAAGGTTTTGAAAGATTTCTACATGGTAAATCGGTGAATATTAATGATAAACTGATTTCTAAATATAGTAACGCTATAAATTCAGTTCATTATTTTTCGATATTACCTTTTGGCTTAAATGATGCGGCAGTAAAAAAGAGATTATTAAATTCAACCGTAATTAATAACAAAGCATACTTTAAAATTGAAATTACTTTTGCTGAAAATGGAGGAGGACAAGATTTTGAAGATGTATTTATATATTGGATTGGTAAAAATGATTTTTTAATCGATTATTTAGCTTATTCCTTCCACACAAATGCAGGAGGAATGCGATTTCGAGTTTTAAAAGAACAATGTACTATAGAAGGCATTCGTTTTGTTGATTATTACAATTACAAGCCAAAAATTAAAACAATTCCACTAACTGAATTAGACAAAGCTTTTGAAAATAAAAAATTAGAGAAGGTTTCTGAAATTATTTTGGAGGATATTAGTGTAAAAATTTTAGATTAAGCTTGTCAGAATTAAAAGGATGGTCTTAGCTAAACTTTAAGTTTAGAGATAAAATTGTTTATTTTTTTATAAAATTAACAATTTTTGTAGTGATTATTTTATCTCTTAGGATTTTGGTGTGGCCAAACCCGTTAGTTATTAATAGTTCACCATTTTCTAAATTTTTACGAATATTTAAAGCACAGTTTACATGCACATCTCCATCAATAGTATCATGAACCACTAAAACAGGAATTTTTACTTTTTTTGCAGCATTCTGAGTTGCAAATTCTGTTAGTTTTAATTTCCATTTTCGCTCTAAATGTTTGATAAGTTTATATCCAAATTTTGTGTTTAAACCTAAATTAGTAGAAAAATTTATTAAAATAGTAGCTATTTTATCTCCAGAGCCTACAGTAACAATTTTTTCAAATATTTTATCCTGAGACTCTGAATTCATCAGAGCCATTGCACCAAAAGAATGCCCAACTCCGGCTGTAAAGGGGCCGAATTTTTCACGTATTGCTTTTATAGTTTCTATATATTCTAACAAGTTGGTTGTATTTCCTGTAGATTTTCTATGAGCAGGTCCATCAAAAGAAATCACCATAAAACCTTCTTCCAGAAGTTTGTTGGCAATCATAAATAACTGTGTACTTCTTCCTGCCCAACCATGAGCTAATAGTACTTTTTTATCAGAAAAACCATAGGATAAAATATGAATATCTTTTTTTATTGATGGTATATTTAAAGTATGTTTTTGTGAACTTTCTTCCATAGCTTTTTCTCTCTTTGGTGTCGGAAAGGAAATGGGAGTTGTAAATAGTTTTGCAGCAATTATTAAAGCTAGTTTTGTAGAAAAAAAATCGACAATTTTAAGAGTAACTTGAACTACTTTCGGAATTTTTAAACTCGGAGGTAAAATTTTATCACTATTGAAAAATGGCATCAAATAAAAATATTTTTTAAAAATAATTGGTTTATCAACTTTAATTTTAATCGATAACTTTATAAATCTAAAATACGTATTTAAGATATTACAGAAGCTAGACAATACTAAAAAGATTAAAAAAACATCTTATATTCATTAAAAAGAATTGCTAAATAAAATAGAAATAAATTAGATTTTCTATATTGTTCCCATTCAAAATTAATATTTTTTACTTTTTTCTGAGTTAAATTCACTTACATTTACTTCAGTTTTAAAAAAAACCTCAAAATAAAAAATAGTTTATGTTAAAAATTGGAGATAAAAAATTAATAAATGCTTGGGCTTTTTATGATTGGGCAAATTCTGTATATTCATTGGTTATTGGTACTGCTATTTTTCCTATTTATTATGCAGGTATAACAGCTTCTAAAGGTTTTGCAAATGCTGATGGTAAAATATCTTTCTTAGGCACTTTATGGACACCAATTACCCTATATGATTATGCATTGGCTTTTTCTTTTTTAGTTGTGGCTTTTATATCTCCAATGTTATCTGGAATTGCGGATTATGCAGGGAATAAAAAGAAATTTTTAAAAGCTTTTTGTTTATTGGGGTCTTTGTCAGTGATGTGTCTGTTCTTTTTTACGAGTAAAGAAACGCTTTGGGTTGGTATTGTTTTTACAATTTTAGCGAGTATAGGATTTTGGGGTAGCATTGTTTTTTATAATGCTTATTTACCAGAAGTGGCTCATCCTGAACAACAAGATAGGGTAAGTGCAAAAGGTTTTATGCTTGGGTATTCTGGTTCTATTATACTTTTAATATTATGTTTAGTTTTGATTGAAACAAAAGTATTTGGTTTTTATGATAAACAGTTTGGTTCGCAATTATCATTCGTCTTAGTAGGTATTTGGTGGCTTGGTTTTGCACAAGTTACATATGCAAAATTGCCAAATGATTTAAAAGTTGCACTACCAAAAGACAATTATTTTAAAAAAGGACTGAAAGAAATAAAAATGGTAGCTAAAGAGTTGTTTGAATACAGAGAGCTTAAAATTTTTCTAATTTCCTTTTTTTTATTAAGTATAGGTGTACAAACAATTATATTAATGGCTGGTATTTTTGGAACTATATTAGGCTTACCTACATTAAACCTAATAGGTACAATTTTATTAGTTCAGTTTGTAGGTATATTGGGAGCTTTTCTCTTTTCTAGATTATCCAATAAAATTGGAAATATAAAAACACTGCAAATTACGATTGCTATTTGGGGCTTGGTCTGTTTTATAGGTTTTAATTTAACCAAAGATACCCCAAATATTGATATTTACTTTTATATTTTAGGTGGATTAATAGGACTAGTTATGGGAGCAATCCAATCTTTAGCAAGATCCACTTATTCTAAATTATTGCCAGCTACAGAAGATACAGCATCTTATTTTAGTTTTTTTGATGTAACTGAAAAAATAGCTTTAGTCGTTGGGATGATTACTTTTGGACTTTTAAATTCTGTATTAACAATTCAATCAAGTGTTTTGGCTTTGGCAATTTTTTTCTTAGCTTCTTTTATAGTTTTAAGTCGAGTAAAGAAAACAAAATATGTTAGTTAAAAAATATTTTCCGGATTGCGATATAAACGAAAATTAAACCGGAGTAAAATATAAAAAAAGGAACTATAATTTCTTTTAATTCTAATACTAACAGTACACTTATTATCAACAATTGAAAACCTAAACCAAAAGTAGAAATACAAGACATTAGCCAATTTGGTAAATTTTCTCCTGTCGAGGCATTTCTATCAAGAAAATAAATAGTTTTATCAAAAATGCCATAAAATGCTTTGTATAAGAAGAACAGAATATTTACATTTCTTTGTTTTTCACCTGGTAACGCAATAGGAGTAGAGTCTTCAAAAACCCGACTGGTAGTATCCCCATTAAACTTATTTCGTAAGATCACATAGTAATAATTATATAAAGTACCTTGCAATTGAACTCCAAAAAAAGCAAGTAATACATAGCCAATGTGTATTTCCGTAAGTTTCCAAATGGTTAAGAAAATTATGAAATTTAAAATTATATCAGAAACGGAATCTAAAAAACGTCCTGTATAAGAGGGAGTTTCTTTCATTCGAGCTAATTCTCCATCAGCTGCATCTAATATAGATTTAAAAATAATAAAGAAAGCCGCAGCAAAATAGTATCCTTCAAAAATACAATACACTCCAGTTAAACCAGATATAATAAAAGCAATAGTAACATCTACAGGGGTAAATGATGTTGATTTTAAAGATTTTGCTATTATTTTAGCAATTGGTCTTCCGTAGTCTGATAAATCTATAAATTGATATTCTTTGGGTAATTTAGACATAAATATGCTTTTCATGAGCATTTTTTAAATCCATTACAAAAGATAAAAACAGCAACATTGTTTAAGGTTGTAAAAATAAATAAATTAAACAAAAAAGAGCCTGAAATTCTAAAATTTCAGGCTCTTATACAATAATTAATACTATAATTTATTGCACAGTAACTTCAAAAGATACTTCAATATCTGTTGTACCATCTCCAGATAAGGCATCTTCTATTCCTGTATTTGGTTTTTTACCTTCATGCACTACAGAAATAGTTAAAGAACCTGTACCCGCAGCACCTGCAGTTATATCAGTATCAAAACCAAGCGGGTCTCCGTTTCCATCAACATCAGTTGTTTCAATTGTTAAACCTAAATCATTGGATATATAAAATATCTCATGATCTTCTGCATCTTCTGCAGCAATATCTGCTCCAACATCGTCACCTTCTTCCATGTTTATCAATTGTATTGCACCTGTATAAGTTGCATTTGCAGTTAAAGGACCTGATGTAACTGTAGTTCCGTCAGCACCTCCTTCTCCGTCTGGATCTGAAAATGTAAATGTTACCATATCACTAGCATTATTTTCGTTTGTTAGTGTATATATAACCTGAGTAATTGGAAGTTCTCCATGGTCGCCATGGTCATCACCATGATCATGATCATCGTCTTCTGAACATGCTGTGAAAGTTAGTGCCGAAATAAATAAAATGGCTAATAATTTTGTTGTTTTCATTGTTTTTGTTTTAAAATTTGACATAATTAATAATTGAATTTAAGTTTAATATTAAAGTTTCTACCTACTTCATCAGCGAAGTAGCGTAATCTGTTTAGGTAATTTCTATAGGATACATTGAATAAATTTTCAACATTAAAAGCTACGTTTAAGTAACTAGTGCTAGATATTTTAAAATTAGCAGAGCTATTGAAATGAAATAAGGTAAAAGCGCTAGGCGTAGAACTTATGTCTACGTAAACATCCTCTTGCAGTATAGGGTTAAATGTGAAAAAGTTATAATCTGGAAACCTATTTTGTTTGAGTTCTGTATATTGCGTAATACCTATTGAAAGTTGATTAAGTTTTTTATTATTATATACTATGCTATTAGAAAAATTTGTTGATGGCATGTTGATAAGTGGAGTATCTTCTGTTAAATTATCTCCACGTAACAAACTTAAGCTTCCTTTGTACATAAATTTATCAGAGAGCTTTTTGTTTATATCTATATCTACACCAAATATTTGAGCATCAACTTGGTTATACTTCCATTCAATGAAAGCTCCTCGAATTGTAGTTAAAGCTTCACCAGCTGGAATTAACTGAATAAAATCTTTAATATGATTAAAATAAGGACTTATAGAAAATTCAAAGTTTTGGTTTTTACGTTCAAATGAGGTGACAAATTTATTTGCAATTTCTTTTTTTATTGTTAAACTTCCTGTTTCAAATCTTGCAGCACTATGATGTAAACCGTTGCTAAATAATTCAGATACATTAGGTGTTCTTGAAGCCAATCCGTAGTTAAATAAAAAGTTAAAGTTATTTCCAAAACTACTGGTTAATCCCAAACTTGCAGAGATGTTATGAAAATTAAATTTTGGAGATGTATATATTTCAAAATTGTCAATAACTCCAGAGCTAAATTCAGGAAACAATTCATCATAATTATTTTCTTCCCAGTCAAATACTTTATATTTCTTTTCAGCTTCAATTCTTGAAAAATCGTATCTAAAACCTGCACTAATTGCTGTATTTAGGTTTAGTTTGTAATTTCCAGTTGCATAAATGCCGGCTTCGTATTTATTATAATCAGGAATTAAAGGTATACTTATACTTGTTACTGACTCATTAGCAGAATCATTTTGTTGATATCGTAACAAAAAGCCAGTATTCAATACCAGATTATCTATGGCATCAATTTTTAAATTAGGTTGAATGGATGTGGTAAATAATCTAAAATCAGCAGCAGGAGCATCTTCAAAACTAGCTCTTCTTCTGTCAAATTCTTCTCTTCTATTTACTTGAAAATCATATTGTAATGTGAGTTTACCCAGACCTTTAAATCTCTTATAAGCTTCTATTTTTCCTAAATGATGTGATATTGCTTGTTTAGGATTGTCAATAGCATAAGAAAAGTCGTCTATGAACGAAGGTTCTTTTCTGTTAATTGCTCTTATTAAGTCATCCACATTACCAACATGAGCGGCTCTAATAATACCAATAGTATTATTTACATAGCTATAATAAGCGTCAAAACCTTTTTCAAAGGATTTGTATCCAAATCTTGCAGAAGCGTTTATGCTTTTTACACCAGAATTAGATAAATTATAATCTGCAGCTTCAAAGTCTCCAAACATTTTATAACTAGCTTGTGCTTTTGCATAATAACCACTTTCGTAGGTTTTAATCATTTCAGAGTTTATATTTCCTCCCCATCCATTTGTGTTTAAAGATGTTGATGTACCACCAAATAAAGTGTCTTTTCTAGTATAATTTTCAGGACGAATTAAAATCAATCCACCAATGGCATCACTTCCATAGATTAGCGTATTTGCACCTTTGATTACTTTTATACGACCACCGGCATTTATATCTATGTTGGGTGCATGTTCTGCCCCCCATTCTTGATCAAATTGACGAACATTATTGTTTATAATTAAAAGTCTACTACTGTGTAAACCATGAATCATTGGTTTTACTATTGAGTTTCCTGTATTAAGAGAAGATACACCACTTAAGGATTTCAACGCATCTCCTAAAGATTTATCTGCATAAACTTCTACTTCTTTTTTAGAAAGTGTTTGTTCAATACTTGTGGCCTCTGTTTTATTATCCACTTTAACTACAACTTCAGTTAATTCTTCTAAGTGATGTTCTAAAGTTACATTTTGAAAAGTATCTTTAGTCAAATTAAAAGTATATTTCTTTGGTTCACAAGCAATATGTTTTATTTCAACAGTAATTTTACCTGAACATAAATTATTAAATTCAAAATCTCCAACTAAGTCAGAAGTAGTGTATTTATTTAAGTTTAATATATGAACGGAAGCCCCAACAATTGAAGAATTATTGTGAAAGTCTGTAATTTTTCCCTTAAAAGTTAACTTACATTTTTGCGCTTGCAACGTGTAAAAACACATTAACATCACACAAAAAATGATTAATTTGTGCATAATAGTTTGCTATAATTTTATTTTTTAGATTTTTTAGAAATCTTTAAACTAAATAAAATTAAAGGAAGGAGGTCCTCTTAAAGAAAACGATAATTTTTGGTGATTTTTTAATAAATTATTTTTCAGTGCATCAACGGAACTAATTGAAGTCTTAGGAATAAGTTGATAATCCTTATCTGAATTAAAATTAATTTTTAGTTCGTAAAGTTGTTTGCTGACTTCAGCATCATGATTACATAAGTGTTCTGTATCATTTAAGCTACAAACTTCTACACCAAATTCTTCCACTAAAGAATGATAAAGTGGGATGCACAACTGAGCTGAAAAGCTAGTTAAAAAAAATAGAGAAAAAGCTATTTTTTTTAGCTTCATATATTTTATAATTTTTTATTTCTTTCAATAAAGTGCAAAATTAGTAATTAAAGACTTAAAAGAAAAAGGAATTGCAATGTATAAATATCCTTTTTATATAATACCAATAGATTTGTTAAAAAATTAGATTTGTGATAATTTTACACTTCTTTTGAAATGCAATAAATCAATTAATTTAAAAATATGAAGTGAATACTATTTGTTTATTTCTACCTATTACTCAAACTAATGAAAAGTTCATTAAAAAATAGACTGTAATTGAGAGGACCATGTGAACACTTTTTTTATTGCAATTGCACATATTTATTACAATAATATAGAATAAATTTTAAGCTTAAAGTAAAATTATTTGACTTTGTAAATTGTCCCTTTTTTAGAAAACTTAGAAAACCCAATTTTTACAGTAAAATCATAAGAGTCTTCTTTTAATTTATTTATTTGCACAAACATAGGGTCTTTTTGAAGGTTATTTTTTGGATTGATGTATTTTAAAGTATAGAAAAAATTATTTTTCCATTTTATAGAAAGTGTATCAATATTATCTCCGTATTTACTTATTTGAATAGTATCTTTTCTTATTATGGTTTCTTTTACAAAATCTTTACCAGCAGGAATTTCAAAAACACCTACTTTAAATCTGTCTGAATTATCTTTAAAATCTGATTTACATGCTGTAAAGGAAAAGACGCACAAAACAAGGTTTAGAAAAAAATAGAACTCTAAATTTTTATATTTCTTTTTATTATTTACGTTATTAAAATTTATCATATTAAATTCCAGTATAATTGGCAGGTGTAATCGCTTTTAATTCTTCTTTGATTTTAAGAGATACTTCTAGCGTATCAATAAAATTAGCGATTGAATTTTGATTGATTTTCTCATTAGTTCTGGTCAATCCTTTTAAGGCTTCGTATGGGTTTGGATAAGCTTCACGTCTTAAAATAGTTTGTATAGCTTCTGCTACAACAGCCCAATTATTTTCTAAATCTTGTTCAAACTTTTCTTTATTTAACAATAATTTATTTAATCCTTTTAAGGTTGATGTAAATGCAATAATTGTATGCCCAAAAGGAACACCAACATTTCTTAAGACCGTACTATCAGTTAAGTCACGTTGTAAGCGAGAAATTGGTAATTTTGCAGATAGATGCTCAAATATAGCATTCGCAATTCCTAAATTCCCTTCAGAATTCTCAAAATCAATTGGGTTTACTTTGTGTGGCATTGCTGAACTACCTACTTCACCTTTTTTGATTTTTTGTTTAAAATAATCCATGGAAACATAAGTCCAAAAATCTCTGTTTAAGTCTATAATTATAGTGTTAATTCTTTTTAACGCGTCAAACAAAGCGGCCATATGGTCATAATGCTCTATTTGAGTTGTAGGGAAAGAGTGCTGTAAGCCTAGTTTTTTTTGTACAAATTCAGTTCCAAAAGCTTTCCAATCAACTCCTGGATAAGCTACTTTATGTGCATTGTAGTTACCAGTTGCGCCTCCGAATTTAGCAGCATTTGGGATATTATTTAAAAGGTTAATTTGTTCTTTTAAACGTGTTACAAAAACATCAATTTCTTTACCTAATCTTGTAGGTGAAGCAGGTTGTCCGTGAGTTCTAGCTAGCATAGAAATATCTTTCCATTCAATTACTAGAGTTTGCAATTTTTCTAAGAGTTCAAAATAATGTGGAGTATAAACATCATTCATTGCCTCTTTTATGGAAAGCGGAATTGCGGTATTGTTTATGTCTTGAGAAGTTAATCCAAAATGGATAAACTCTTTGTCTTTTTGTAAACCTAATGTGTCAAATTTTTCTTTGATAAAATATTCAACAGCTTTTACATCGTGATTTGTTATCTTTTCTATGTCCTTAATTTTCTGAGCATCATCCGCAGTAAAATCAATATAAATTTTACGCAAATCTTCAAATAAATCCTTATTAAAATCTACTAATTGTGGTAGAGGAATTTCACAAAGTGCTATAAAGTATTCAATTTCTACACGCACTCTATATTTAATTAGTGCTTCTTCAGAAAAGTAGTTTGCTAATTTTGAAATTTTATTCCTGTAACGCCCATCAATAGGAGAAATGGCATTTAGTTGTGTTAAGTTCATTTTACATTTGTTGTTAAATGCAAAAATAGGTATTTCAACAGATTTATAAATGAGATATTTAATGTTTTTGTATCAGGAAATTTGACTTTGATTGCAGGTTGTTAGCTTAATATTACAAAATATCGAAATCTTAATAGAATAATTAGAAAAAAACACTTCTGTAATATTTGATCATCTAAAACAACTTTATAGTTCTCTAATTGTCTTCTGATGATTTTCATTTATTATATCGTACTTGAGTAAAATTCATTTTAGAGCTATTAATGTATATTTGTTTTAAAATTGGTTACAATGATTAGTAAAACAAGAGTATACTTTTTTCTCATCTTTTTTGCATGTCTTTTTGCGGGCAATGAATTTAGTGCTCAAAAAATAAATCAATTTGATAAGAACAAAAAACGAACTGGTGTTTGGATGAAGTATTATCCTAATAAAAAAATTCGTTATAAAGGACAGTTTGAAAACGGAAAAGAAGTTGGTGTTTTTAAGTTTTACGATATCTCAGATTCTAGTAAGCCAAACGCCATAAAGGCTTTTTCTAAAACTAATGATTCTGTTTCGGTCTCTTTTTTTTCTATAAAAGGAAACTTAAAAAGTAAAGGTTTTTTTCTTCGTAAGGAAAGAGTGGGGCTTTGGAAATACTTTTTCGCTGACGGCAAAATGATGTCTAAGGAGTTTTATGTTTCAGGAAATTTACAAGGAGAATTAATTAATTATTATCCTAATGGAAAACCTGCAGAAATATCAAATTATAGAGATGGTTTAAAAAATGGTATTTCTCAAAAATATTCAAGTGATGGTATTTTGATAGAGGAGGTAGCGTTTAAAAATGGAAAAGCAAACGGATTAGCAAAATATTTTGAATTGAGTGGTAATTTAAAAGAAAAAGGAATCTACAAAAATGGAAAACGAATTGGAAAATGGGAATTCTATTTAGATGGAGAAATTGCCGAAAATACAGCTGCTAAAAAGAAAAAAACGTTTTCTAAGCAAAAGCAAAAAGATAAAAAATAATTATCTGATATTTTAATGTTTGCATTTTCGTGGGATTTTCTCAATTAAAATAAGTTTAAATAATTTATCAATTTTTGGTATCGTTTTATCAATTTTTCCAATTTATATATTACACACTAATTCGTAACTTTGCACTTTCAAAAATAAAAAATGAAACGAGTTGTTGTTGGCCTTTCTGGTGGTGTAGATTCTAGTGTAACTGCACATTTATTAAAAGAACAAGGTTTTGAAGTTATTGGTCTTTTTATGAAAAATTGGCACGATGATTCTGTTACAATTTCTAACGAATGTCCTTGGCTAGAGGATAGTAATGATGCTATGATTGTTGCTGAAAAACTAGGAATTCCTTTTCAAGTTGTAGATTTAAGCTTACAATATAAAGAACGGATTGTTGATTACATGTTTAATGAATATGCTAAAGGAAGAACACCTAATCCTGATATTTTGTGCAACAGAGAAATTAAGTTTGATGTTTTTATGGAAATTGCACTAAAGTTAGGAGCAGATTATGTAGCAACAGGACATTACTGCAGAAAAAGTGAAGAAATTATTGATGGTAAATCTATTTATAAATTATTAGCTGGAAAAGATACTAATAAAGATCAATCTTATTTTTTATGTCAATTATCACAAGAACAATTGGCAAAAGCCTTATTTCCAATTGGTGAATTAACCAAACCAGAGGTAAGAGTAATTGCAAAAGAAGCGGATTTAATTACTGCAGAAAAGAAAGATTCTCAAGGTTTATGCTTTATTGGTAAAGTTCGACTACCCGAATTTTTACAACAAAAATTACAACCTAAAGAAGGTGAAATTGTTACTATTCCTGATGATTTTTATGAAAACAAAAAAACAGTTTTGGCGTTTGAGAATAAAGAAGCTGAGTTAAAGTTTTTGTCAACCAAATTTGTTTATCAAAAATTAGATGGAAAGGTTGTTGGCAAACACCAAGGCGCTCATTATTTTACCAAAGGTCAAAGAAAAGGTTTAAATGTTGGTGGCACAAAAGAAGCTTTATATGTAATAGAAACGGATATTGACAATAATATTATCTATACAGGTGAAGGAAAAAATCATAAAGGACTTTATAGAAATGTGTTATTTGTATCTAATGAAGAACTGCACTGGATTCGTGAAGATTTAGCATTAGAGATTGGAGAAGAGATGGAAATAAATGCAAGGATTAGATACAGACAGCCATTAGAAAAAGCTAATTTGTATAAAGTTGAGTCAGGTTTATATGTTGCTTTTGAAAACAAACAGTCAGCCATTCAAGAAGGTCAGTTTGTTGCCTGGTACAAGAATGAAGAACTTATTGGGTCTGGTGTTATTTCATAAATAATATGAAAAAAAAAAAATTAGTAGTATTTAGCTAATTTATTTCGTTTTCAGTTTTTTCTCAACAAGATTCCATTGTAAATTATTTAGATTGATATTATAAGAAAGTAAAAAAAGAGCAGGCAACTTATAAGTAAACTATTGTAAAAAATAAATCGTTATGGTAAGGCACTGTGTATCATGGAAATGGAAAAATAAAATTATTAGCTATTTTAAAGATTTTGAGGGCATGCAGCCCGGGATTATAGCAAATATGAAAGTTGAATTCCCTTTAGAAATTCCATTTATATTTGATTAACTTTTATGAAAATAATTTTTCTTATTTAAAATTGATACAAAAGTATGACAAATAAAATAACACAGCTTTTTAAAATACAATATCCAATTATTCAAGGAGGAATGATTTGGGTTTCTGGTTGGAAATTAGCCTCAGCTGTATCAAATGCTGGAGGATTAGGATTAATTGGAGCAGGATCGATGTATCCAGAAGTCCTGAGAGAACATATTCAAAAATGTAAAAAAGCCACTGACAAACCTTTTGGGGTTAATGTGCCTATGTTGTATCCTCAAATTGAGGAAATTATGGATATCATTATTAATGAAGGTGTAAAAATTGTTTTTACCTCCGCAGGAAATCCAAAAATATGGACATCATTTTTGAAAGAAAAAGACATAACAGTGGTGCATGTTGTTAGCTCTGTGAAATTTGCATTAAAAGCAGAAACTGCAGGAGTTGATGCTGTAGTTTGTGAAGGTTTTGAGGCAGGAGGGCATAATGGTCGCGAAGAAACAACTACTTTTACTTTAGTTCCGATGACTAAAGAAGCTGTTCAAATACCAGTAATTTCAGCAGGGGGAATTGCTTCAGGCAGAGGAATGCTAGCCGCAATAGCTTTAGGAGCAGACGGTGTACAAATAGGAAGTAGGTTTGCAGCGTCAGAAGAGTCCTCTGCGCATGTAAGATTCAAAAATACAATAGTTAATGTCAAAGACGGTGACACGTATTTAACTTTAAAGGAATTGGCTCCAGTTCGTTTGGTAAAAAATAAATTTTATAATCAATTGCAAGAATTGTATCTAAAAAATCCATCAAAAGAAGATTTAAAAGATTTGTTGGGCAGAGCAAGAGCTAAAAAAGGAATTTTTGAAGGCGATTTAGATAATGGAGAGTTAGAAATAGGACAAATTGCAGGTTTAATTCATGAAATAAAACCAGCAAAAACTATTTTAAATGAAATTGTAGATGAGTTTAACAGGGTTAAGTACCTTATTTCAAAGGTTTAAGGTTGTTGCTTTAATAATTAACATATTTTCCATAATTATAAATAAAATGGTGTTATCTTTGCAGCCTAATAAAACGTTGTTAATAATTAACTTAACAACACAATAATTTTTTATAATGAATAAAGGTACCGTAAAATTTTTCAATGAATCTAAAGGATTCGGATTTATCACTGAAGAAGGAACAAACAAAGAACATTTTGTACATGTGTCAGGTTTAGTTGACGAAGTTCGTGAAAACGATGAAGTTGAATTTGACTTGAAAGAAGGTAGAAAAGGATTAAACGCAGTAAACGTAAAAGTATTATAATATATTTATTACACTAGTTAAATTTTTATCTAAAAGCCTACCAGGATCCTGGTAGGCTTTTTTATTTTTTAGTTAATTTAAAATAGATGTAAAAATAAGTACTTGTATGAATTTTAATAAAAATTATTTAAAAACATCAACATAGAATATCAGACTATTAAAAAAGAATTGCAAGAAATATCAACAAATAATTATTACCTAAATTACGTAGGAGCAAGAAAAACCTTAATTTATTGTGGTTATCGTTATATTATTTAATAAAATTACTTGGCAGGAATTGTAATATCGTATACTTTTCTGCTTTTATTATTTAAGTGATGTTCTCTTAACCAAGGATTATGAATTTTAAATTCTTTGTAATTCATTCCAAAGCGATTCGCAAATGCAGTGATATTTGTTATTGCAGAGTCTATTTTTATAGTTATTGTTTTTTCAGAAGAGTATAAATCTGACTCATCAAAAACAAATCCATATTTTTCGGGATTATTAATAATTTCTTTAAGGGCCAAAATTCTAAAAATGTAACGTTCTGTTTCATCAGCCATTTTAGCATCGTAGTAATTTGTTACTTGTTGTGCTTCCAATCTTCTTGCAACTCCGTAATTACCGGCATTGTAAGCAGCAGCAGCCAAGGTCCAGGAATTAAAACGTTCTTTAGAATTTTTTAAATATTCTGCTGCAACCTTAGTAGACTTTTCTATATGATATCTTTCATCTACATTCTTATTAATTTCTAAACCATATTCTTTGCCTGTTGTTTTCATAAAATGCCAAATACCAGCTGCACCAACTGTAGAGGTCTCATCTGTGAAACCGCTTTCTGCTAAAGCTAAAAATTTGAAATCATCAGGTAAACCATATTTTTTTAAAAGAGGTTCTAGAATAGGGAAATATTTATTTACTCTTTTTATTAACAATAATCCATTAGATTGCCAATAAGTGTTTACTAGCAATTCTCTTTCCATTCTTTCTTTTACATCAGGTATTTCTACTGGTACTCTTTCACCAGCAAGATTTAAATTTGCGGGTAGCTTTAAGGCTTTGATTTTGTAATTTTTATGTGTGTTCACCACAGATGAAACCCCATCTTTATTCATTCCATTAAAAAATAAAATGGTAACAATTACAATACTTATAAGAGAAATAATTCGTAGAAATTTATTCATATTTACATCAGCTTTTACATTTTAAAAATAAGCATAAGAAATAGTTTCAACAAGTTAAATTTTCGTGAATTAATTTTGAAATTTCTTTTGCTTTAAAAATTATCATAGAGTGATTTCCATTTTCTATTTTGATAAAGTTTTTAATATTTTTTATAGGAAAAATTTCATCTTTTGTGCCATGGATGTGAATTATATTATCCAAAGCAATTTCTTGATTCCAATTAATGGTATTATGTATAGACCATTTTAAATATTTTTTTCCTCTAACAGATAAGTACTTTTTATACAGTTTTGTTTTTCGCTCTAAAGCTTTACCTACAAAATATTTCGCATAATTTTCAAAGTTTGTAATAATTCTAGTAGGGAACAATTTATAAATTTTGCTTTTAGCTGCTATTTTAAAACGCTTTGGCAATTCATTTTGAGATTTTACGCTAGAAATTATAATAACCTTTTGTGCATCCATAAATTTACTCATTTCCTGTACCATAATTCCGCCAAAGGAAACTCCAACTAAAATGGGATTATTATGTTTGATTTCATTGCACATTCTCATAGCATAATTTGCTATGGTTTCTTCCAATGCCAATGGTTTCAGCCATTCTAAATAATGAAATTCATACAACTCTTCTGAAAGTTTAATGTTTTCAAAAATTTCTGGGCCAGCAGCTAAACCTGGCATAAAATAAATATGTTTTTTGGACATTTAGTGGGGAATTAAAGATGTGATTTTAAGCAGGGTTTACTGTATTTTGAGTTAAAAATGTTGATAATTTAAACTAAAACTTTTTCTTTTACAAAATCAAAACGAACCATCCCATCATTATCAATTTTTGTTAATTTTATAGTATTTAAGCTATTTACCAAATCTGGATTCCAAGGTGTTTTTACTTTAACATAATTCTCTGTAAAACCATGGATATAACCTTCTTTATTTTCATTTTCGAAAAGTACTGTAAACGTTTTATCTAATTGAGATTCATAAAAAGAACGTCTTTTTTTTGCAGATAAACCACGTAACATCTTACTTCTTTTAGCTCGTGTTTTTTTTGGTACAACTCCATCAAAGTCTACGGCTTTTGTATTTGGTCTTTCAGAGTAAGTAAAAACGTGTAAATAAGAAATATTTAATTCGCTTAAATACTTGTAAGTTTTTAAAAACAATTCTTCAGTTTCTCCTGGAAACCCAACAATTACATCGACTCCTATACAAGCATTTGGCATTACTTCTTTAATCTTAGCAACTCTATTTGTATAGGTTTTACGCAAGTATCTGCGTTTCATTTTCTTTAGTAATACGTCGCTTCCAGATTGCAAAGGAATATGAAAATGGGGAACAAAAGAGTTTGATTTTGAAACAAAATCAATAGTTTCGTCTTTTAATAAATTTGGTTCTATAGATGAAATTCGTAACCGATGTATGCCATCAACTTCATCTAATTTTTTTACTAATTCTAAAAAAGTATGTTCGTGTTTTTTATTTCCGAATTCGCCTTTTCCATAATCACCAATATTAACACCTGTTAAAACAATTTCTTTGATTCCTTTAGATGATATTTCTTTTGCATTATTAATTACATTTTCTAAAGTATCACTTCTAGAAATTCCCCGTGCTAAAGGAATTGTACAATAAGTACATTTATAATCACAGCCATCTTGTACTTTTAAAAATGCGCGTGTTCTATCTCCAATAGAATAAGAGCCAACATAAAAATCAGCATCTTTTATTTCACAAGAATGTACTTCACCAATATCATTTTTAGATAAATCGTTGATATAACTTGTTACATTAAATTTTTCAGTTGCTCCCAAAACTAAATCTACACCGTCTACAGCGGCCAATTCTTCGGGTTTTAATTGAGCATAACAACCAACAGCAATTAAAAAAGCTTCGTAGTTTTGCTTTAATGCATTTTTAACTATCGATTTAAAACGCTTATCAGCATTATCAGTTACAGAGCAAGTATTTATTACATAAATATCTGCTTTCTCACTAAAATCAACACGTTCAAAGCCTTCATCTACAAAATTTCTAGCTATTGTTGATGTTTCAGAAAAATTTAATTTACAGCCTAATGTGTAAAAAGCCACTTTTTTATCTGCAATCATTCCTGTACATTTAAGGATTACAAATTTACAATATTATTGATGATTTTTGAAACCCAAAGGCTAATTGTTAGAAAACTCGTTTTTAGTGATTTAAATTCATTTCATAAAATGCAATCTAACATTAAAGTGATGCAGTTTGCTCAAGGAGATGTAAAAACTTTAGAAGAACATGAAGAAGAGATATTACAACTTATCAAAAAATATAAAAAGCCAATTAATGATTTTTGGATTTATGCTATTGAACGAAAATCAGATAAAGTATTTCTAGGAACATTGGCCTTAGTAAAGGATGATCAAGATGATGAAATTGGTTATCGTTTTTTAGAAGAATATTGGAAAAAGGGTTATGGTTTTGAAGTTTGTGAAGGCACAATTAAATATTGCAGACAAAAAGAAATTAAAAAGTTAGTAGGTTATGTTTTTGATGAAAATATAGCATCAGCAAAAATTTTAAAAAAGTTGAATTTTAAAGTAGTTAAAAAGTTTATAAATGATGATAATTTACTTCCAGAAACAAAATTTGAATTAAAATTATGATTGTAAATAATTTAAAACCTCCATATTATGCAGTTATATTTTCAACAATTACAGAAGATAATTTAGAAGGCTATTTTGAAACTGCTCAAAAAATGGAAGTGTTAGCTAAACTTCAAAAAGGATATTTAGGTATAGAATCTGCTAGAAATGAAATTGGAATTACAGTCTCTTATTGGCAAACTTTAGAGGATATTGTTGCTTGGAAAAATAATTTAGAACATACAGAGGCTAGAAATTTAGGACGAGTAAAATGGTATAAACAATATCAATTACGAATTTGTAAAGTAGAACGTGAGTATGGTTTTAGCAAATAATATAAAATGCTATTTAATAACTTTTTCTTTTAATAAAATTTGGAGCTTTTTGTTGAAAACGATTTTTAAATAGTTTAACCATTGTAGCAAATATATATTTACTACTTGCCATTTTTGCCATAATATGACTAAAAGTAAGCAATCTGCTAAATTCTTTCTTCAACTCCTTTTGATAAGAAGCTAAAAATGATTCAGAAAAGTTATTTTCTTTTAAACATTCATTTATTTTTTTGGCACAAATAATTCCTGACATCATTCCTGTTCCAACTCCTTCTTTATAAAATGCGTTGGTTAGGCCAGCAGCATCACCAACAAGTAAAAATCTATCTCCAAAAACCTTTTTTGAATTAAAATCGAAAGGAATACTCCAACCTCTCCAAGAATTAATTAGTGTTGCATTTTTAAATTTATGTACAATTTTTTTATGCTTTTTTAAAATGGATTTAACTTCTTCTAATAGATTTATGTTATGTTTTTTTATGAGATCTGTTCTGGCTCCTAAACTTACATTTACAGTACCATCAGCTAGAGGAAAAATATAAAAAAATAAAGGGGTTTTTTTATAGATTAGTCTAATTTCAGCTTCATTAGATTTGGGTAATCCAACTACATCTTTAAAATAGGCATTTACAAAAGTAGATGTCAAACTTTTATTTGTTGTATTCTTGGCTAATCTTCTTGAAATAATTGAGTTTACACCATCTGCGCCTACCACAATTTTTGCAAGAATTTCTTTATCATTCTTAAGTTTTATTAAAACACCTTCTTTTAATTGCGTAATTTTTTTTAAACCATTTCCAAATTCACAATTCGCATATTTTTCAGATAAATGGTTCACTAAAAAATAATCAAAATCAAAGCGTTTGGCATATGTAATTACCATATCTCTATCAAGACTTTCATTAATATTTACATTAAGATTATTATTAATATCTAGTTTAATGTTTTTACTATGAATAAACTTAGGATTTTTTAAAAAAGCTTTGAATAGTTTTTTTATCTATTTGCAATAAAGATTTGTAAGCGTATAATATTAAACCATCACCGCAAGTTTTGTCTCTTGGAAAAGTTGATTTATCAATTATATAATGCGATATTTTCATTTTTGATAACATCAAAGATGTACTGGCACCAGAAGGTCCTGCTCCAATTATGCATACATCTGTTTTTATCATAATTATGTTTAAATTTGTAGATTTTAGTCACCTACTAATATATTAATTTTGCCAATTTATTCTTGCAAGGATAGGGAAGTGGTCTGAATATTTTTCAGAAAAAGAGTTAAATTGGTTAATAACAGCATTTTTATCGGTTAAAATAAAATCGATTCTCATAGGAAACCAATAGTCGAATGTTTTTCCAAAACCTTTTCCAGCCTCTATAAATGCATCTTTTTTGTTTTTTGCGATCCGATTATAGACCCAAGAGTAAGCAGTATTGTTAAAATCGCCACCTATTAAAACTTTACCTTTCCATTGTTCTTGATGCTTTAAGAGAATATTAGTCTGTTCAGCTTGTTTTTTAAACCCTTTTCTTAAAGAAGTAATTATTTTCTCTGAATCCTCTTGGCCAAAATTTTCTTTTTGGGGTTTTAATCCTAATGATTGTAAGTGCGCGTTATAAAGTCTTATAGTATCTTTTTTCTTTAGGATATCAACAAAAATCACATTATTAGAAGTACTTTCAAAATCTAATGATCCTTTATTTATAATTGGAAATTTTGAGTAAATGGATAAACCTACTTTTTTATTATGTTTTGTTGGATTTACAAATTGATAAGGATAAGAGAAGTTACTAAAATCATAACATTCTTGAACTAATAAAACGTCTGGTGATTGCTCTGTAACAAGTGTTTGGATTTTTTTAAGAATATTATCGTCATCAATCCATTTCCAATAATTAAACATTCTTACATTGTAACTCATTACTTTTAAGTCATCATTTAATGAAGAATTGGGCTCTGCAATTTTGTATAAAGGAGTGGTAACGAAATAACCAATTATCAAAATTAAAGTAGATAAGATAAATTGTTTTTTTAAGTTGATAATCCAATAAACTACAAAAGCAATATTAATTACTATTAAAATAGGCACTAATAAACTTAAGATAGCAAAAGAAGAAAAGTTTTTTGGCGATATAAAAGGTAGTAAATAGGATAATAACAAACAGGTTGCTAGTAAGGTGTTTATGATATAAATTAGTTTATTAATTATTGATAATTTTTTCACGTTTAGGAAATAAAATTGGTGCTATTTTTTACCTTGTTTGAATAAAAATTCTTTTTCCTTTTTGGTTAAAGTATCATAACCAGATTTACTTATTTTATCTAAAATTTCATCAATTTGTTTTTGGTTTAAATCAGGGTTTTTATTAGATTTCACCTTCGATTTATGTACTGTTTTTAAAGGAGATTTCTTTTTAGTTTTAAATAGAGAAATAAATTTATCAAAAATTTTTATTTCTTTATTACTGGCTTTGTTTACGTATAAGAATCCGAATAAGGCCCCTCCTAAATGTGCAAAGTTACCTCCAGCATTTGCACCTACTAAACCTATAATATCTAAGCCTATCCAAACAGCTGCTAGTTGCCACAACTTTACATAACCTATAAAACGTATTTTTAATTCATAATTAGGAATGTACGTAGCTATTCCAATAAAAATTGCAGAGATTCCAGCAGAAGCGCCAACTAAATAAGAAGTTTTACCAGAAAAAAGGGGAAAAAAACTTTGACTAAAAATGTAAATAATTCCTCCAAATAAAGTTCCTAATAAGTAAAAATTCAATAATTGTTTTTGAGTAAAATACTGTGTAAACAAGTTTCCGATAAAATATAATGCAATACAATTAAATAATATATGAATAAAACCAGCATGTAAAAATCCATAAGAAATAATTGCCCATGGTTTTGTAAATAAACCATCAAGATTATCATCTAGGGCAAACCACTCTGCAATAAAATTAATTTCTCCTGGATAACTATTAAATAAACCAGCAATAATAGTTAATAAAAATACTCCAATATTTATTAGAATTAATTTTTCAACAATATTACCAGTAATATATCTTCTTTTTATGTCTTCAATTATACTCATTAACTAATTTTAAACTGATTTTTTTTCCAATAATAAGCAATCATAAATCCTATTAAAGCACCACCAATATGAGCAAAGTGTGCTATATTACCTATAGAATATTTTGTCATCCCAAAAAATAAATCGAATGCTATTATACCCGGGATAAAATATTTAGCAGCAATAGGCACTGGAATAAATAATAACCCCAATTTAGCATTTTTAAAATACAATCCAAAAGCCACTAAAACTCCATAAACAGCTCCGGAAGCCCCAACTGCTGGAGTATGAAATAAACTATAGAATTTGATCATACGCTCATTTGAAATTAAAATTCTAGGATCATTGTAACTTCCAATATCAAGAATGTTTTGAATTTCACTTGCGGTTAATCCAAAACTTGTAAGTTGCTCATAAATACTATTAAACTGATAGTAATTTACTAAAGAATAAATTAAGCCAGCTCCAATTCCTGCTGAAAAATAAAAGAAAATAAACTTTTTCTTTCCCCACATTTGTTCTAAAGGAGTCCCAAAAGCCCATAAGCCATACATATTAAAAAGAATATGTCCAATTCCTCTTTGGTCGTGCATAAATATATGCGTAACATATTGCCAAAAACCAAAGTGCTCATTTTTTGGAAAGTGTAGAGCCAACATATTGGTAAAATCTAACTGTAATAATTGTGGCGCAATAAAAAATATCACGTTTATAATTATCAAATGCTTTATGGCTTCTGTGAGTCTATTCATAGCTAAAGATTAAATAGATTATCTATTTCACTTAAAGTGAATGTTTTAAAAGTAGGTTTTCCAAAAGGAGAAATATTTGGATCTTTACAAGAAAATAAATTATTTACTAAACTTTCTTGTTCTTTTTCAGACAGTTGAGTGCCTGTTTTTATTGATAATGTTTTTGCAAAAGATTTTGCCATAACATCAAAATGACTAAAACTTTTATCAGGAACTTCTAAATTAATATCATTTAATAGTTCTTCTAAAATTATGGTTATTTTACTTTCGGTAACTGAAACAGGAATACCTTTTATAGTAACACTTTCTTTGGTAAATACATCAAAAGAAAAACCTGCATTTTCTAATTCAGATTTAATAGTATAAATCATTTCTATTTCTTGTGATGAAAATGAGATTTTTACCGGAAATAATAATTGCTGACTATTGGCTTCTTTTACTGTAATGCTTTCTAAAAATTCTTCGTACAAAACCCTTTGATGAGCCAAAGATTGGTTAATAAGAACCACTCCAGATTTTATCAAACTCATTACATATTTTCTTTGAATTTGAAATGTTTTTTGAGTTTTTATTTCTTTTTCACTTTCAAATAATTCCTCTTGTTTCTGTCCACTAGCAATGGCAACCGAGGTGTATAAAGATTCCCAACTTTGTGTATTTTGCTCTCTTCTGTAAGGAAAACTTATTTCTTTCTGTTTTGCTTCTTTAAAAGGGTTAAAATCAGGATCTACAGTAATTTTTGGAGTAGTTCCCGAATTTGTATTTTTATTGTAATGGTATGGGGTGTCTAATTCTGAATCTCGGTTAAAATCTAAAACAGGAGCAACATTGTATTGCCCTAGACTATGTTTTACAGTAGCTCTTAACATTGCGTACAATGCTTTTTCGTTATCGAACTTTATTTCTGTTTTTGTGGGGTGAATATTAATATCAATTGTATTTGCAGGAACCGTTAAATATAAAAAATAGGAGGGATGCGTACCTTGTTCAAGTAGACTATCAAAAGCATTTACAACAGCATGATTCAAATAGGAGCTTTTTATAAACCGATCATTTACAAAAAAAAATTGCTCTCCACGTTTTCTTTTCGAAAATTCAGGTTTAGCAACAAAACCTTTAATAGTTAAAATATCTGTTTGTTCTTTTATTGGCACTAACTTCTCATTCATTTTAGCTCCAAAAACGGCTACAATTCTTTGTCTTAGATTTCCTTTTCTTAAATGATAAATTTCATTGTTATTATGATGTAATAAAAAAGAAATATTTGGATGAGCTAAAGCCACTCTTTGAAATTCATCAACAATATGTCTTGTTTCAACAGTATCTGATTTTAAAAAATTTCTGCGAGCAGGAATGTTATAAAATAAATTTTTTACAGCTAAACTTGTGCCTTTTGCAGAGTTTATAAAGTCTTGAGAAATTACTTTGCTTCCTTCAATTTTAATACAAGTTCCTAATTCTTGAAGTTCTTCTTTTGTTTTGAGTTCTACATGAGCAATAGCAGCGATAGAAGCTAAAGCTTCTCCTCTAAAACCTTTTGTACACAAATTAAATAAATCTTCTGCTTTTTGAATTTTTGAAGTTGCATGTCTTTCAAAACACATTCTTGCATCAGTGGCACTCATTCCTTTGCCATCATCAATTACCTGTATTAAGGTTTTACCAGCGTCTTTTAAAAGTAATTTTATGCTTTCTGCACCTGCATCTATTGCGTTTTCGAGCAACTCTTTAACAACAGAAGCGGGTCTTTGAACTACTTCTCCTGCAGCAATTTGATTTGCTACATGATCTGGCAAAAGCTGAATGATATCTGACATTATTTTTTAATGAATATAGATAAATCAAAATCTATGATGTACAAAAAGATAAGAACTAAAATTAAAACGATATAGATTATAGTTTTATTAAAACCTTTATCTGATTCTTTTAATTCATTGATAGCGTCAGAAAATTTAGTTTTTAAACCTTTATTTTTGCCTGTTGTTGTCCTAAACTTATCTAATTTGTGTTCAATTTTAAATGGATTTCCTTCTCCTTTGTAATATCGAGGTTGATAATCAAATTTTTTATTTGTTCTTTTTAAAAATCCCATAGTTTTAGATAATAATTGGTTAATATTGATAGAAATCAATTAGTATACCAATTTTTAAAGGTTATCAAATTTAAAGAATTAAAAGGAATTCATCAAAGAATGCTGTTAAAAGTATTCTTAAAAAAAAATGTTAAAATATTTTAAAACCCAATATTTTCGGAAGGTCTGTCAATGTTTTTAAGAGCAGCCATTTTTACAGCGGCAACAGCACATTCAATTCCTTTATTGCCCAATTTACCTCCAGACCTATCTAAAGATTGTTGTTTGGTATTATCAGTTAAAACACAAAAAATCACAGGTATATCATATTTTACATTTAAATCTATGATTCCTTGTGTAACGCCTTCACAGACAAAATCAAAATGTTTTGTTTCTCCTTGAATTACGTTACCTATAGCAACAATAGCGTCTACCTTTTGAGATTGAATCATTTTTTTACATCCGTAAACTAATTCAAAACTTCCAGGAACATCCCAAGAAATTATATTTTCCTTTACTGCTCCACAATCTAAAAAAGCTTCAATAGCTCCTTTTTTAAGATTTTGTGTAATCTCAGGATTCCATTCTGATACGACAATCCCAAATCGAAAAGACTTCGCATTTGGGATTGTTGCTTTATCATAGTAAGATAAATTTGTTGTAGCCATAATTTTTATTTGTAAAATTTTAGCATGGCCTTTATAATTCTATTGCCGATACTAAATCTTAGTTTTTAGCATATTTTGCAGCGTTGATGAATTTGTCAATATCTTTACCTTGATCCGATTTTGAATAATTTTTCTTAATCTTGGTAAATAATTCTTCAGCTTTGCTGTAATCTTCTAATAACATTGCAATTTGACCTGCTTTGTATAAAAAAAGAGGTGTTGTAAACTCATTATTTCTCTTATTAGCTGCTTTTTCATAATATTCTAAAGCATCTTTTTGTTGGTCTATGTCAGAAAAAGCATCACCTATTGCACCTAAAGAAACAGGACCTAACATTTCATCATCAGAATCAAATTTACTTAAATATGCAATAGCATTTTCATAATCTTTAAGTTGCAAATAAGAAACACCAGCGTAGTAATTAGCTAAATTTCCAGCATCTGTTCCACTGAACGATTCTGCAATATCTAAAAAGCCATATCTACCATCAGCACCTTCTAAACCTAAATTTAATAATGAATCTATTCCAGAGCCAGCAGTAGCTGCCTCGTCAAAATATTTTCTTGGAAAAGCTAATTCATTAGAAGCTTCCAATTCATTTGGTTCAGTGATGTACTTGTTGTATCCTAAAAAAGCTAAGAAAATAACTACGATAGAAACTAAAGCACTAAACAATACTTTACTATTTTTTTCTATCCATTGTTCAGATTTAGAGGCAGTTTCATCTAAAGTGTTAAATACTTCAGCTGTTGTGCTGTCCATATTATCAACTTGTTGCTCTTCATTTTTATTCTTAGGTTTATATCCTCTTTTCTTGTACGTTGCCATATTTCCTTAAAAATTAGTGGCGCAAAAATAGTTTTTTTAATTGGATTTTAAAAGAGCATAATTCGTAAAATTTTCAATAATTTGCGAATTGTTTTTAAACTTATTTTTAATTGATGTATCTACAAAAAATTTCTTTGTTTAATTTTAAAAATATTACTTCACAATCTTTTAATTTTCAGGAGAAAATAAATTGTTTTGTAGGTGAAAATGGTATAGGTAAAACCAATATTTTAGATGCTATATATTACTTGTCATTTACTAAAAGTTATTTTAATTCGGTGGCAGTTCAGAATATTAAACATGGTGAAAGTTTTTTTATGATTGAAGGAGATTATCTTTTAAATGATAGAAAAGAGAAAGTTGTTTGCAGTTTAAAAAAAGGTCAAAAGAAAGTTTTAAAACGAAATGATAAAGCATACACCAAATTTTCTGAGCATATAGGACAATTTCCTTTGGTAATTATTTCTCCTGCAGATAGAGATTTGGTTATTGAAGGTAGTGATACGCGTAGAAAATTTATTGATGGTGTAATTTCTCAACAAAATAAAAGTTATTTGCAAGATTTAATTGCTTATAATAAGGTATTAGGTCAAAGAAATGCATTGCTAAAATATTTTGCAGCCAATAGAACTTTTGATGCCTTAAACTTAAGCGTGTATGATGAACAACTCACGAATTACGGCACTAAAATCTATGAGGTTAGGAAAGATTTTTTAAATGCTTTTATTCCTATTTTCAATAAAAAATATGAAATAATATCTGGTGATAAAGAGCAAGTAAATTTAAAGTATAAGAGTCAATTACATGATTTTGAAATGCAAGATCTACTAAGTAATTCTATAGAAAAGGATAAGATTTTGCAATACACCTCTTCCGGAATTCATAAAGATGATCTGAATTTTGAAATTGGCGATTATCCTATTAAGAAATTTGGTTCTCAAGGACAACAAAAATCATATTTGATTGCTTTAAAATTGGCTCAGTTTGAATTTATTAAACAACAATCCAATGTTACGCCTATTTTGTTATTAGATGATATTTTTGACAAATTAGATGAAAATCGCGTTTCTCAAATTATCGATTTAGTCAATGATGATGAATTTGGACAGATTTTCATAACAGACACACATGCTGAAAGAACTGAAGAAATTTTAAAACAAAATGGGAAAGGTTATCAAGTTTTTAAGCTTTAAAGATAAATTAATTAGTAATGGCAAAAAGAGAAAATGATTCTTTTTCAATTCAAGATTTGATGAAATCCTTTATCAAAGAAAATAATTTGAGTAAAGGAATGCAAAAGTTAAAAGTTGAAGAAACTTGGACAAAAATGATGGGGCCAGGAATAGCATCACATACAAGTTCTGTACGACTTCAAAATAAAACATTAATTATTCAACTCAATTCTTCGGTTTTAAGAGAAGAATTAAGTTACGGTAAGGATAAAATTATTAAAATGATGAATGAGGAATTAGGTGAGCACGTAATTTCAAAACTGATGTTGGTTTAATATTTATTTCTGAACAATATTTGCTTGAAAACAAAAAAAAGACTCATTAAATTAATTTTTAATGAGTCCCTTATACCAATATTATTTTAGTTCTATTAATTTTTAATTTCAGGAACTTTAACGCCTAACTTAGCCATCACTAGTTTTGTAATGTCGTATTTTTCATCAATGTAAGCAAACTGGTTCCCATTTTTGTCTAAAATATGAGTAAAGCCATTTTCTTTTGCGATTTCGTTAATAGCAGTATTTAATTTTTTATATAATGGTCTCATCAATTCACTTTGCTTTAATTGCATTAATTGATTTCCATTTTTCTGATATTTTTGAATGTCTTGTTCTAGAGCACCAAGTTCTTTAATCAATGTTTTTTTCATTAATTCACCCATTTCTTTTTCTTTCTTTTTAAAGTCAGCTACTTTATCTTGATAATCTTTCATTTTAATTGAAAAAGAAGAGTCTAGTTTTTTACCATAAGCTTGAGCCATTTTAATAACAGTTTGAGCTTCTGGCATTAAGTTGATAATATAATCGTTATCAATGGTTCCGGTTTTTGTTTGAGAAATAGCAATATTGCTTATGAAAGCAATAAAAAGAAGTGTTATTTTTAATTTCATAATTATTATTTGAGAATCGCAAAGATATAAAAGCGAATGATTTATGAAAATCTATAGCCATTAAAAAGTATTAGTTTTATTAGAAATTTCAGATATAATTTTATTAATGTCTGTTTTATAGTCAAACCATAGAATGTCTGTATCTTTTTTGAACCAAGTAGTTTGTCTTTTTGCGAAACGTCTCGTATTTTTTTTGATTTCTGAGATGGCAAATTGTTTAGTAAAATCGCCATCAAAATAACTAAACAATTCTTTGTACCCAACAGTATTTAAGGCGTTTAAATCTCTATGATTGTATAGTTCTTTTGCTTCTTCTAGCAATCCATTAGCCATCATTAAATCAACTCTTTGGTTTATTCTTTCATAAATAATTGATCTGTCTGCTTTTAATCCTATTTTTATACTGTTAAAATTTCTTGGTGCTTTTGTTTTGTTCTTAAATGTTGAATAAGGGGTTTTTGTACCTATACAAATCTCTAAAGCTCTCATTATTCTATGAGGATTGTTAAGAGCAATTGTATTATAAGTTTCTGGGTCTAAAGTCTTTAATTTTTCTTGAAGAGTTTCAATTCCTTTTTCGATAAGTATTGAAGTTAAATCTTCTCGAATTTTTTTATCTACATCAGGAAAATAATCCAAACCTTTTAAAACTGCATCTACATATAAACCACTTCCACCAACCATAATCTGAATGCTATTGGTCAGAAATAATTCATCTATTTTTGCCAAGGCATCTCTTTCAAATTGCCCCACATTGTAATTATCAAAAATACTTTTATTTTGTATAAAATGATGTTTTGCAGCAGCTAATTCTTCTAAATCTGGTACAGCTGTTCCAATATTCATTTCCTTAAAAAATTGTCTAGAATCACAAGAAATAATATCACTTTTAAAATGCTTTGCTAGCTGAATACTCAAAGCGGTTTTACCAATTGCTGTAGGACCAACAATGGTAATTAGCATGTTGTTTAGTTTTTTTATCATGGATTTAAAATACTACCACAGTCATAGCAAAAAGTAGCGTTTTTTTTGTGGTTTTCCCTTAAACAATTCGGACAAGATTGTGTATTGTGGTCGTGTTTTACAGCTGTTTTTGTTATTTCAGAACTCACAATTCCGGTAGGAATGGCAATAATAGAATATCCTAAAATCATAATAATACTTGCAATTAGTTGACCTAAAGGTGTTTGCGGAGCAATATCTCCAAAACCAACAGTAGTAAGCGTTACAATAGCCCAATATATACTTTTAGGGATATTTATAAAGCCATTTTCTGCACCTTCTACCATATACATCACTGTACCCAATATAATACATATAATTAATACAAAAAATAGGAAAACTGCAATTTTAGCTCTGCTAGCTCTTAGAGCTAATAAAAGTGTATTTGAAGCTCCTATATATCTTCCTAACTTTAAAATTCTAAAAATTCTTAATAAGCGTAAGGCTCTTAGAGCCACTAAACCTTGAGAACCAACAATAAAAAAGGATAAATAAATTGGTATGGTAGAAAGAAAATCAATAATTCCATAAAAACTAAAAATATATTTAGTTGGTTTTTTAATAGATATTATTCTTAAAAAATATTCAATACTAAATAAAATAGAAATAATCCACTCCCCAGTATATAAAGCATCATGATATTTTAAATCAATTTTCTCTACACTTTCTAACATAACTAGTACAATACTAGTTATAATTGCAATTAATAAAACTACATCAAAAATTTTTCCTGCAGATGTATCTGCTTCATAGATGACTTCATGAAGACGATGTTTCCAATTCGATTTTTTGTTTTTCAATTTCATACTTACTTCAAACAAATATAACTTAAAATTTGTTTTATTTTATAGCGATTATTAATCCAATTCCGATTTCTTATAATACGATAAAGCAATTATTCAATCAGTTAAGGACAACGTTTTTTAACATAATGAAAAAAGTTATTCATGTAAATTTTAATATTCATTTTTAAGGATTATAATCATATTAAAAGCTCAAATCGGTTGCTAAACGAAAAAACCCCGCTAATAGCGGGGTATTTTTTATTCTAATAAGGTTTTATCCTTTAACTTTTGCCTTAAATTCATCAAACTTATCAGCTTCTGGTTTAGGCCAGCTATTATTTGATGTATCTACATCTGCTGTTTCAAAATCTGGATCTACTTTAAAACTTTTAATTTCCTGTGTGGAAGAGAACACTCGTTTTACGGAAGTATCATTTTTCATCCAAATTTGAGCAGGAAAAGTTTGTTTTTCTTTTGTTCCATCTGCATAAGTTAATTCAACGATTAAAGGCATTACTAAACCTCCAGGTTTTTCAAATTCAACTGAGTAGATAAATGATGGTGCTTCTTTACCATCTAAATACTTATCCATTGCTTTCGCATTTGCGTCTTCTTTTTTATCAGTAATATAAACTAAATCACCTAAATTATCAAAATATTGCTTGTATTGCTCTTTTAACTTCGCAACTCTTTCACTTGGTTTATCTGTTAAATATAGAGGTTTTACTTCTTTAATACCCATATCTGTAACATCTGTAGTATAAAACCAACCTCTCCAAAACCAATCTAAATCCATTCCAGAAGCATCTTCCATAGATCTAAAGAAATCTGCTGGTGTTGGGTGTTTAAACATCCATCTTTTAGAATAGGTTCTAAAAGCGTGGTCAAATAATTCTGGACCCATAATAGTTTTACGTAAAATATATAAACCAGCAGCTGGCTTAGAATATGCATTTGGACCAAATTGTTTTACGTAATCTCCTTGAGACATTATAGGCGAAATATTACTTTGATCTCCTCCCATATATCTTGTAATGTCTTTTGCTGGGTTAGAAGCAAATAATTCAGCGTCATAAACATCTTCTGCTAAAATTTCTACAAAAGAGTTTAAACCTTCATCCATCCAAGTCCATTGTCTTTCATCAGAATTTACAATCATTGGGAAAAAGTTATGCCCAACTTCATGAATAATTACACCTAACATTCCTTTTTTAGTTCTATCAGAATAAGTGCCATCTGCATTTGGACGACCAAAGTTGAAACAAATCATTGGATATTCCATACCTTGTCTTTCTGAATGTACTGAAATTGCTTTAGGGTAAGGATAATCGAATGTTAATTTAGAATATTCAATTAAAGTAGTTGCAACTGCCCTTGTTGAATGCTCTTCCCATAAAGGATTACCTTCTTTAGGGTATAATGATACAGCCATAACAGTTTTACCATTAACGTCTGTAGCCATTGCATCCCAAATGTATTTTCTAGAAGAAGCAAAAGCAAAATCTCTCACATTTTGAGCTTTAAATTTCCAAGTTTTTGTGTTTGTTGCACGCCCTTTTTCTGCTTTTTCCGCTTCCTCTTGCGTAACAATCATTACTGGATTGTCAAAAGTTTTTCTAGCTTTTTCCCAACGTTTACGCTGTGTTTTTGTTAAAACTTCTTTTTCGTTTTGTAAAACACCAGTAGCATCAACAATGTGATCTTCAGGCACAGTTAAGTTTACAACATAATCTCCGAATTCTAATGCCCATTCAGAACGGCCCCAAAATTGCATATTTTGCCAACCTTCTACATTGTTGTAAACTGCTAATCTTGGAAAAAATTGAGCAATTGTATAGTTGTTATTGCCATCAGGAAAAGATTCTAAGCCAGAACGACCACCATCTTTATTAATGTCATTAATTTTATAGTTCCATTTAATTCTAAATTTAAATTCTTGACCAGGAGCTAGTTTTTTTGGTAGATTTACTCGCATCATTGTTCTGTTGATGAAGTGTGATAATGCTTTACCATTACTTTCTACTTTTTCTATATTAAAACCAAAGCCTTTGCCTTCCTTTAAATAAGTACTTTTAAAGTTTTCTGGAGTAAGAAATGCAGAAGCTCCTTGAGATGTTGCTAGCGGAGTTTTTGAATCATCAGCTCTCATATTTTGGTCTAACTGCACCCATAGATAATCTAAATGATCTTTAGAATTATTATAATATGTGATGTTTTCATCACCATAAATTTTATTAGTGCTTTCTTCTAAACGAATGTCCATAACATAATCCACTTTTTGCTGTGTGTATTGATGTCCTGGAGCTCCAGATGCTGTTCGTTGATCATTTGGACTAGCCAAAACATCTTTCATCTGTCTGAATTTGTTTTGATCAGTATGACCTTGTTGTACTTCCTTTTTTTCCTTTTTATCTTGAGCCAAAGTTGCAGTAGCCACAAAAAATAATGAAAATACGAATAAAGAGATTTTTTTCATTTAATTTAATTTGAATTTAATTGCTAAAATTAGCATAAGATTATCAATTATTAAAATATTGTTAAAATTTTAACAAAGGTTTAGTATATCAGATTGATTGTTTTTGATCGACTTAATATTGGTTAAATGTGAAAACTAAAAACAGCTTTTAGAATTTTCTGAAAGCTGTTTTATTTAAATAGTATTTAGGACTTGATTATCCTTTTATTTTCTTTTTGAAACTATCAAATTTATCGCCATTTTCTTTAGGAAAACTATTATTAGAAGTATCTACATCTGCCGTTTCTAAATCTGGATCAATCATAATATTTGTAATTTGTTTTGATGAAGAAAAAACTTTGGTTACCTCTTTATCATTGTATCTCCAAATTTGAGCAGGATATGTTTTCTTTTCTTTGGTTCCGTCTTTATAGGTAAACTGCACAATAATTGGCATTACTAATCCACCAGGTTTATTGTAAGTAATTTCATAATGATATTTATCTTGCTTCTCAGAAAACCCTAATCCTTCTGAAGTATCTTCTACAAATGCAACAGTATTACCTTCTTCTTGAGTTGTATATTTTTTTACACCTTTTATACCAATATCAGTAACGTCTGTAGTGTAAAACCATCCTCTCCAAAACCAATCTAAATCTATTCCAGAAGCATCTTCTATAGTTCTAAAAAAGTCTGCTGGTGATGGATGCTTAAACATCCATCTTTGGGAATAAGTTTTAAATGCATGGTCAAATAATTCTTTACCCATAATAGTTTCTCTTAAAATCCAAAGCGCAGTTGCTGGTTTTCCATAAGCATTGCTACCAAAACTATATACATTATCTCCTTTAGACATGATTGGGGCTATTCTAGATTGATCTCCAGACATATAACGAACGATATTTTTAGGATAGCCTCTTACAATAGGAAAGTTAGGATCGTAATCTAATTCTGCCAGCATTTCCATATATGAATTTAAACCCTCATCCATCCAAGTCCATTGTCTTTCATCCGAATTTATAATCATTGGGAAAAAGTTATGACCAACTTCATGAATGGTAACTTTAATCATTCTGTATTTCATTCTATCAGAATATCCACCATCTGGTAAATCTGGTCTTCCAGGATTAAAACAAATTTGAGGATATTCCATTCCCATTTGGCCATCTACAGAAATTGCCTTGTGATAAGGATAATCAAATGTATATTTAGAATAAGTTACTAAAGTTTGTGCAGCAGCTCTTGTAGAGTGATCTCCGTATAATGGATTTGCTTCTTTAGAATATAAAGAATGCGCCATTACAGTTCTACCATTAATATCTACAGCCATTGCATCCCAAATAAATTTTCTTGAAGTTGCAAAAGCATAATCTCTCACATTTTTTGCAATAAATTTCCAAGTTTTTACATCTGTAGCTTTTGATTTTTCGTTCTTTTCTGCTTCCTTTTGAGTTCTAATAATTACTGGTTTATCAAAAGTTTTTTGAGCTTTAGCCCATCTTTTCTGTTCTTTTTTCGATAAAACTTCACTTTCGTTTTGTAAAACTCCAGTTGCGCCTAGCATATGATCCTCTGGAACAGTAATATTTACAGTGAAATCTCCAAATTCTAAAGCGAATTCACTTCTTCCCCAAAATTGATCATTTTGCCAACCTTCTACATTGTCGTATACACACATTCTTGGGTAAAATTGTGCTATTACATAATTGTTATTTCCATTTTCAGTAAAATGTTCATAACCAGACCGTCCTCCTTGTGTTCTGTGATTATTGATATTATACCACCAAGAGATATTAAACTTGAAAGTTGAACCAGAAGCTAAAGGTGATGTCAAGTTGATGCGCATCATTGTTTGGTTTATGGTGTGAGATAAGTCACTTCCATCCATATTTGTGACACTCATAATATTAAAACCTCCATCAAATTTTTCTTTTGGGAAAGCTCTTTCAAATCTACTTTTACTCATTTTTGATCTAATCTTTCCAGAAGTAATATCTGGAGTTTTAGAATCTGCAGCTCTCATATTTTGATCTAACTGCACCCATAGATATTCTAAATCATCTTTAGAGTTATTATGATACGTAATTGTTTCTGAACCCGTAATTTTAGTATTGGCATCATCTAAAGTAATGTCCATTACATAGTCTACTTTTTGTTGGGTGTATGCCTTACCAGGTTTACCAGAGGCAGTTCTTTCTAGGTTTGGAGTAGGTAATTCTTGCTTTAACTGTTTAAACTTGTTTTGATTTGTATGTCCTTGTTTTGCTTGTGCAAAGGAATTCAGTCCAAAAACTAAAGAAAACAATGCAAGTCCGATTTTTTTCATAAGTGTTTATTTTTATTGTTTGGTAATTTATTCTAATTTAAATATTGTTGAATTTTCATGTTTTGTTAAAAATTTACTTTTTTGGGTTTTATCTACTTTCAGTTTTACTAAATTTTGTTGTCTAGGAAAATGAGTTGTTAAAATATCATTGGTAACATAAATAGTTTCTAAACTATTAATATTTTCAATTTCTAAGTAAAAAAAGATTAAATCTCCATCATATTCTTTTCCTATATAATTAAAATCTTTTTGGATATCATTGACTTTAAAAAAGAGTTTTTGTTTTAAATATTTTTCAAAATATGTATTATTATCAGCTAACTCATTTTTGGTTGTTAATTGAAGGTTGATATTGAAATCTTTGTTTATTGCACTCTCAATATCATCCATAAAAACATTGATAATTATTTGGATAGATTTACTTTCGTTTTTGTAATTTATCTGTGTTAAACTTAAAAAATATTTGTGTGCAGAAAATGATAAAAGAGGGATAATAAAAAGTAATACTGTTGTTTTTTTTAATTTCATATGCAGATAAAAATCAAATGAGGAGCCAAATTAATCATTTTTTATGATTTTTAGATAAGAAACACTTTCTGTTCTTAAAATTTTAATGAGCTCTAGAATTCTATGTTCTTTATGAAGATCTTCTATACCTAAAGGGTTACAATATTCTAAAAAATGAAAATATCTATCAATAGGAATCTTTAACTCATCGAAAAAAAATTTTTCACCTAATTCTGAAAGTATTTTATAAGGGAAAGCCTTTTTTTGTGCTAATTTTTTTCTTAGCGCCCATAAACGTTCCGAAGCTTTAAAAGGTATAACCACTGATGCTCCAGCACCAGCCATTGGCATTGCGCCAGCCATAGTGTTTACAAGTGGAGGTTTGGCCTTAGTAATTTCATCAACGGAAAAGTCTTTTTCTGAAAAATCTACGTTAGAAAAATTCATTACATTTCTAAGGAGAGAATCTCTTGTATCTCTAGGAACATCTTTACTATCTGACGTTAATCTGCCAATTAAATTATGTTTTTTTAAATCAAATTCATCTAATACATATACATTGGATTTCAATACAATAGTTATTTCTTTATTATCCAATATTTGCTTAGTTACTTTTATTTTTTTTAATTTATGTTGAATAGAAGAGAAGCTTAATGTATCTCCTTTAGATACAAATATTCTAAATAAGCCTTGATCATTAGAAAAAGTACCTTGTTTAGTTTTTAGGTTAATAATATTAGCATTTTTAACAATTCCCAAAGAGTCAGAAACTTTCCCGCTAATTAAAATTCTTTTTTCTTGTGCAGAAAAAACCGTGACAAAAAGTAATAAAAAGGATGAGTAAAGTAACTTTTTATGCATGTTTTAAAATTAAATTTTTATCTCATATAAAGATATCATTTGATTTATAAACTTATGTTAAAAAAGGCTATTGTTTTTTTAAACTAATTTCAGTTTTATCTTGAGGAAAAGTTCTACTTTCTTTAATTAATATTGCGGTTAATCCTAATTTATCTTTGTTATTGTAGTGAGTTATAATGTTTTTTTTAAGGCAATAATTTAAGAAAATAGTTATCTTGTCTGACTTGATGTTTAAATCTGAGATAAAAAAATCATCTGTAAAATATTTTCTAATTTGTGCTAACTTATTATCTTCATAATTCATTTTTTGAAGTTGCTTCTTTCTTCTGTTATTCCCATTTAAGGTATTTGTCAAGTTTTCTAGACTGATAATACTACCAGAATTAAATTTTATTACATTTTTATTTCTATTCTTTTTTGTGTTCGCATATGGTAATTTTAGGGTTTTTGCATTTACTATTGGTGGAGGTAATATTTCTGGATTTATATAAAAGATGCTTTTAGGCTTTTGGAGAGTAATTTCCTCTAATTCATATGTTTTAGCATTCAAAGCAATTTTTAGGATTTCAATATTTATATTTTTTTCAGTTACGATAACGTCTTTTTTTATAAAATTAATATGAGAAATTACTAAGGTATCTCCTACAAAAACAGGAATTTCAAATAAACCAAAATCATTACTATTTGTTCCATGATTTGTTCTTTTATTGACAACATGAACATCTTTAATGACCTCTTCTTCATAAATAATTTTACCTTTAAAAAGTTGTATTTGTCCATGCGTGGAAGTAAACATAGTAAAAAAGAGGCTAAACAAAAGCAATTGATATTTCATATCAACAAAGAAAGAACGTATACCTCTTAAAACTCTATTAATGCAATTATAAACTTTTGTTAAACGAAGAAAGTAGTATAAAATTTTTGATGCTTTTAAGTTTATTTAATAGTGATTATTTTTGAATTGAATTTTAGATTTTTTTTAATACTTAAATTCTGATATGAATAAAAAACAAGTTTCGTAAATTCACAAAATTATAATAGACAAAAATTAAATTCTATTTTATGAAAAAAATGATTATAGCAAGTACTTCAACTATTCATGGGAGTGAGTTTTTAGAATACCTATTACCAACGTTAAATATTTTTTTTAAAAATGTAAAAACAGTACTTTTTATACCTTATGCAAGACCAAGTGGTATCTCTTATGATAAATATACAGAAACTGTATCGCATGCTTTTAATAAAATTAATATTACTGTTAAGGGCATTCATGAATATAAAAATCCAAAAGAAGCTATAAGTAGTGCAGAAGCAATTTTTACAGGTGGAGGCAATACTTTTGAATTAGTAAATCAGTTGTATAAAAATGATATTTTATTTCATTTAAAAGATGTTTTAGAAGGCGGAACACCTTATTTAGGAGCAAGTGCAGGTAGCAATATATGTGGTGTAAATATGATGAATACAAATGATATGCCTATTGTTTACCCACCAAGTTTTTCAACCTTAGGATGTATTACATTTAATATTAATGCACATTATTTAGACCCAATTAAAGGCTCTACACATATGGGAGAAACTAGAGCAACTCGAATTAAAGAATTTCATGTATTTAATGATATTGATGTATTGGGCTTACGAGAAGGAAGTTGGTTAGAGGTTCTAGGAGATCAAATTATTTTACGCGGAAAACATTCTGCAAGATTATTTAAAAAAGGTGAAAAAGCTTCAGAACTAAAGAGCGGGGTAGAGATTATCGTTTAAGTGGATTTTATCTACTATTTAAGTATTATATTAAAACTCCATTTATTTAAAAGTTTACTCGATAATTTTGATTATTTGAAGTTTAGATTAATACTCCACATAATCTATAATTTCTAAACCATAACCTATCATTCCAACTCTTTTAGTTTGTGTTGTGTTCGTAATTAATTTTAATTTACTTATGTTTAAATCATGTAAAATTTGAGCACCAATTCCAAAATCTTTTTGATCCATGGCAATTGCTGGAGCTTTAAATTCCCCATTTTGTTGATTCTCTTTTAAAATATTTAACCTACTTAATAAGTTTTTTGATTGATTTTGTTGATTAATAAATAAGATGGCACCTTTTCCTTCTTTATTGATAACTTTAAACATTCTGTCTAGCTTTTTATCAGCATTATTAGTTAAAGTACCTAAAATATCGTTATTAACCAAAGTAGAATTTATGCGAGTAGATACGCCAACATCTTTTATCCAAGTACCTTTTGTTAATGCTATATGTACTTGATTATTTGTTGTTTGTTGATAGGCTCTTAATCTAAACTTTCCAAATCTAGTTTCAATATCAAAATCTTCTTTTTTTACGATAAGAGAATCATGTTCCATTCTGTAGGCCACCAAATCTTCAATAGAAACTATTTTAATATCGAATTTTTTGGCAACTTCAAGTAATTGAGGTAAACGCGCCATTGTTCCATCTTCATTCATAATTTCAACAATTACACCTGCTGGCTGCAAGCCTGCTAAACGTGCAAAGTCTATAGCAGCTTCTGTATGACCAGTTCTTCTTAAAACACCACCTTCTTTTGCCTTTAAAGGAAAAATATGTCCGGGTCTTGCTAAATCAAAAGGTTTTGTTTCTTTGTTTATTAACGCTTGAATAGTTAAAGCTCTGTCTGAAGCAGAAATCCCTGTAGTTACACCTTTTCCTCTCAAATCAACAGAAACTGTAAAGGCAGTTTCCATTGGGTCTGTGTTGTTGTTTACCATCATGCCTAACTCCAGTTCTTTACACCGATTTTCCGTTAATGGAGTGCAAATTAAACCACGACCATGCGTGGCCATAAAATTTACCATTTCAGGCGTAACCTTTTCAGCCGCAGCTAAAAAATCACCTTCATTTTCACGATTTTCATCATCAACTACAATAATAACTTTACCATTTCTAATATCATTTATAGCTTCAGTAATTGTATTTAATTTTGTGTTTTTATGTAAATTTTGAACTGTCATATTTTATTTTTTTGAGGAAGTAGTTTTTTGAAGAATGATGCAATTGGTTGTAAAACAGAATCGATATTAAAAATTCCTTTGTCTTGAGTTGCTCTTTTAGTTAAAAGAAAAGCAACAGGAATCATAATTATAGCTGAAACCCAAGAACCTAAAAATGATGTTATACTGCTTTCTTCCGCTAAGTTTTTACCAAATGTATTTGCAAAGAAATAAGTTACATATACTGCTATTGCCAAAATCATTGGTAAACCAAAACCACCTTTTCTAATAATTGAACCTAAAGGAGCGCCAATAAAAAATAGTATGATGCAAGATAGCGAAAATGCAATTCTATTATAATATTCAGTGTCGTAAAAGTTTAAAACCTTACGCTTAAATTTTATACGATTTTTATTGTTTTTTATTGTCCCAAGAATTCTACTTGTTTTTGTAACTGCTGAGTTTAAAATTGTTATTTTTTCTTGAACTTCAAAATTATTTAGAGTTACACTAGCTAACTTTTTATTTTTTAAAGAATCAGGATAATTATAAAGATCTTTAGCTTGTGAACTAATATATATGTTTTTTGCCCTTAAGGCTAAAGACTCATCATAAGTATTTTTTAGTTTTGGTATGGTATCCTTAATTTGTTGAAGAGTATACATCATAGGACTAGTTTTTGACCTTATAGAATCCAAATTACCTTCATCTAAAAGATCACCGATATCTATATTAAATTCGTATTCTCTAAAAGTGGCATTAGAAGCCGCCATTTTTTTTCTTTTAGCCGTCGTTTTCGCAGATTTCATGTATTCTTCGTAATAGTTACCATTATATAAAATAAAGGTCATATATCTACTACCTTCTTCTGTAACAATTTTACCTCTTTCAGCTGTAATTACTTTTTGATTGCCCTTATTTCCTTTTAAATCATAAATTAAAACGTTTTTTAATAAGTTTTCTTCCTCACCATATTTTTCGTCAAATTTTATTTGAAAACCAGGAATGTCGGCATTAAAACTGCCTGGAATTAGTGCCAAAGCCGGCTTTTTCTTTTTTATATTACTATATAAATTTCGTTGTTTTTGATTGGCATAAGGGAAAACATTATTTAAAAATAAAAAGTTTAAAACGCTCAAACCTATTGCCAAAATACCCAGAGGCCTTACTAGTCTTTGTAAAGAAATGCCTGCTGATTTTGCAGCTGCAAATTCATAATTTTCACCTAAATTACCTAATGCCATTATAGAGGAAAGCAAAACACCAATTGGCAGTGCTTGTGGCATAATCATTAAGGTAGAGTAATAAACAAATTTTAAGATAAAGATTAGACTGACTCCTTTACCTGCAATATTTTCAAAAGCTTGCCATAGCAATTGCATTACCAAAACAAAAAGTACAATTAAAAATGTAGCAAAAAAAGGGACTAAAAAGGTCTTTAAGATGTATTTATCTAAAATCTTCATAAAACACAAAAGTAGCATCTAAATCCTTAAAATGCTACTAATTTATTGTTAATTGAAAGTATCTAATCAATAATATATTGTAGACTTAGATATTTTTGTTTATCAAACTTAAAAAAGTTCTCTGATAAGTCTTGGTTGCTTTTAAAGTTTGTAATAGTAAACGTTGTTTTAGCGCCATTAGAGCCCGTTTGTATCAACTTATAGATATGATTTGTTTTTGCATCAATACCCAACTCAACTTTAACAATGTCTGATGTGCTATCTATTGGATTTAAAGTTACAAATTGTATTTTTCTACCTTTAATATTTTTTAACAGGCCCATTTCTAAATTATAACCTTCTTTATAAAAAGTTAACAATTTAGAAGGGTATATAAAACCATCATTTTCGTTCATATCACCATCTGTAATTGATATCTCTTTTTCTTCATTATTAATTACGTACAACTTTTTTCCATCATAAATAAAGTTGTTTCCTAGATAATTAAGATTGTATAATTCTCCTTTTAAGTTAATTTCTCCTCTAATTGGTGGTTCATCTCCTTCATTAATTCCAGCTTCTTCATTAGTTAATGTTTGGCTAAAGCCAAGATACATATTCTCATATGCAGACATTTTTGTAGAAACTTTGTCTAATAGAGATTTCGCTTCCTCTGAGTTTTGAGAAAATGTAACAGTTGTAAGTAATATACTTAAAAATAAAATTATATATTTTTTCATTTCTATGGATTCTTTTCGTTTTCTAATAATTGTTCTAAAGCTATAAAGTCTGCTATTAAAACTTGCCTTGCTTTACTACCTTCAAAGCCACCAACAATTCCAGCAGCTTCTAATTGATCTATTAATCTACCAGCTCTATTATAGCCTAATTTTAATTTTCTTTGTAAAAGTGAAGCAGAACCTTGTTGTGCGGTAACAATAATTTCTGCAGCTTCTTTAAAAAGTTTATCCCTATCAGCAATATCAATATCAATACTCGTGCCATTTTCATCATCTACATATTCTGGCAACTGATAGGCCTCTGTATATGCTTTTTGAGAACCTATAAAGTCTGTTATTTTTTCAACTTCAGGCGTATCAACAAATGCACATTGAATACGAGTAATGTCATTTCCTCCTGAATATAACATATCTCCACGACCAATTAATTGGTCTGCACCTGGGGCATCCAAAATGGTTCTAGAGTCTATTTTTGAAGTTACTCTAAATGCAATTCTTGAAGGGAAATTAGCCTTAATAATACCTGTTATTACATTTACAGAAGGTCTTTGTGTTGCCACAATTAAATGGATACCAATAGCTCTTGCAAGCTGAGCCAAACGAGCAATAGGTGTTTCAACTTCTTTACCTGCAGTCATAATTAAATCTGCAAATTCATCAATTACTAAAACGATATAAGGTAAAAATTGATGTCCATCATTAGGGTTTAATTTTCGTTTTCTAAACTTAGTATTGTACTCTTTAATATTACGAACCATTGCCGCCTTAAGCAAATCATAACGATTATCCATTTCTATACAAAGCGAATTTAACGTATGAACAACTTTTGTAGTATCCGTAATAATTGCCTCATCTTCACCTGGTAATTTTGCTAAATAATGACGTTCAATCTTATTAAATAATGTTAATTCTACTTTTTTGGGATCAACTAATATGAACTTTACTTCAGCTGGATGCTTTTTATATAATAACGAAGTTAAAACTGCATTTAAACCTACAGATTTTCCTTGGCCTGTTGCACCTGCCATTAGTAAATGAGGCATTTTTGCCAAATCTACAACAAAGGTTTCATTAGAAATAGTTTTACCTAAAGCGACTGGTAATTCCATTTGAGATTCCTGAAATTTCTTTGATGAAATTGCAGAATGCATTGAAACTATGGTTGATTTTTTATTAGGAACTTCAATCCCTATTGTGCCTTTTCCAGGGATAGGAGCAATGATACGAATTCCCAAAGCTGACAATGACAAGGCAATATCATCTTCTAAATTTTTGATTTTTGAGATTCGGATTCCAGCTTCTGGTACAATTTCATATAAAGTAATTGTAGGTCCAACAGTAGCTTTAATTTCTGCAATCCCTATTTTATAATTTTTTAAGGTTTCTACAATTCTATCCTTATTTGCTTCTAATTCCTCAGGATCTATAGAAATACTTTCGTTATATTGTTTCAGTAAATTAAAGGTTGGAAAACGGAAGTTAGATAACTCTAAAGTAGGATCAAATTCACCAAAATCTTTTAAAATTTTATCAGATAAATTTTCTGAGGATGATTCTTCTTCTCTGGCAACAGCAATATCAATACCAACATCATTTGCAGCCTTAGATACTGTATCTTCTGATTGTTCTATTATTAATTCCGGTTTTAATTCCTTTTCAATTTTTAAGGTAAGTTTTTCTTTTGTTTCTTCTACATTAGAATGATTTGTAATGGTCGGTTTTAAGTTTTTTACAGATAATTCAAATTCAGATTTTTCTTTTATTTGTTCTGTTTGAGGTTCAGAAATCTCATTTCCAACTGTTTTTTTTGTTTCCACTTCTGGAGTAACTGAATCTAATATTTCTTTGTTAGCTCTTTCTAATCTTTTTTGTTTCCATTGCTCAATAAAAATATCAATATTTACTTTGTAACGAACAATTAAATAAGCTATTAATAAAAAGATTAAAGTAATAGATAGCCCTGTTTTACCAATAAAAATTTGTACATAATTGTTAATCTCATGGCCAATTACACCTGATAAAATTGCATATTTTTGATTTAGAAAGCCCAATGCAACCGAAAGCCAAATCATTGCAATTAATCCCCAATTCCAAGAAATAATTATTCTTGACAATTTCTTATTCATCAAAATATAAAAACCTGATAAGAATATTTGAAAAGCAATTATAAAAGCAGCTACACCAAAGCCATCATAAATAAAGAAGTGACTTAAATTTGCGCCAACTTTACCTAATAGATTATCACTTACTACTGTTTTATCAAAAAAATGGTCTAAAGTACTTTGATCTGCCTTCCAACTAAGGAAAAAAGAAATGAAGGCAATACACAAGAAAAATGAAAATAAAATAAAGAAAAAACCAAGAATGGTTTGAGTTTGTCGCGCCTTTAAAACATCAAAAAAACGTCTCTTTTTATCAGAATTATTTATGTTTTTCTTTGTGCCTTGTTTCTTTTTAACCATTAAAAATCACATATTTTTATAAAGTAAATATACATATTTGCTTAAAATAAAGAAGAAATTTTAGGAATATAAATAATCCCCGCAATTATTAAAGATATTAATGCTGCAAAAGTTGGAGCGCCTGCTGCTATGTCTTTAATTAGCCCAATTTTTACATGAAAATCAGGATGAATAAAATCTGCAACTTCTTCAATGGCAGAATTGCAAGCTTCTGCCACTAATACCAAACCAATGGCTAAAAATTGAATAGCCCATTCAGTTAAAGAAATATCAAAAATAAACCCTAAAATTACAGCTATTACAGCAAAAAATAATTGTGCTTTTATACTGTCTTCTGTTGTTACCAAAATCCATAATCCTTTAAAGGCGAATTTTAAACTTCGTATTCTTCCTTTAATAAAACCATCTTTAGGGTTTTTCATTTTATAATGCTTTTAAAGCTGCTTCGTAATTAGGCTCGTCTGCAATTTCAGTAACTTGTTTTGTATAGATAATATTTCCTTCAGCATTAATAATTACAATAGCTCTGGAATGTAAATGAGCTAAAGGACCATTTTCTATTGTTAATCCGTAATTTTTTCCAAAGGATCCTTTAGCAAAATCAGATAGCGTAATAACATTATCAATGCCTTCTGCACCACAAAAACGTGCTTGAGCAAAAGGTAAGTCTCTCGAGATGCACAAAACAACTGTGTTTTCTAAATCGGTACTTTTTTTGTTGAATTCTCTAACAGAAGACGCACATGTTCCTGTATCTATACTTGGAAAAATATTTAAAATGATATTTTTTCCAGTATAATCAGATAAACTTTTAAGAGATAAATCACCTGCTATTAAAGAAAAATCTGGAGCTTTACTACCCAGTTCAGGTAAATTTCCTATTGTTTTAAAATCGTTGCCTTTTAAAGTAATATTTGCCATTATTATATTTTTTTTGTGAAGTCAAATGTAAGAATATTATTAATAAATTGAATTGAAATTCTGCTTTGATCATTTTAATTTTTTGTGAATGTAATATGTATCTTCGCATATTTAAATTAGTGGTAAAAAGGTGAATTTAGTTAAATATACGTCAGAATTTAAGTACAATTGGAAATTGGCGGCTCCTGTAATGTTAGGGATGTTGGGGCATACTTTTGTGACTTTTATAGATAATATTATGGTAGGCCAATTGGGCACAGCTGAATTGGCTGCGGTTTCTTTAGGAAACAGTTTTATGTTTATTGCAATGTCTATTGGTATAGGGTTTTCTACGGCTATAACACCTTTAATTGCAGAAGCAGATTCATCTAATAATTTAGAACAAGCTAGGGATACTTATAAAAATGGATTATTTCTCTGTACAACTTTAGGGGTTTTATTGTTTTTAGGAGTATTTTTTGCAAAACCATTAATGTACTTAATGAAACAACCTAAAGAAGTGGTGGAGTTGGCAATTCCCTATTTAGATTTAGTCGCTTTTTCGCTAATTCCTTTGGTTATTTTTCAGGCAATAAAACAATTTAGTGATGGAATGTCTATGACTAAATATCCTATGTATGCTACCTTAATAGCTAATATTGTGAATGTTGCTTTAAACTATGTTTTGATTTTTGGAAAATTTGGATTTCCAGAAATGGGCATAGTTGGCGCTGCTTGTGGAACTTTGGCTTCTAGAATAATTATGGTAATTTACTTATGGCTTTTATTAAAAAGTAAACAACGTTCAAAACGAATTATTAGTAATTTAAAATTTTTTGTTTTTGATGTTTTGATGATTAAAAAAATCATCAATTTAGGCTCATTAAGTGCCATGCAAATGTTCTTTGAAGTTGCCATTTTCACAGCAGCTATTTGGTTGAGTGGTTTGTTGGGTAAAAACCCACAAGCAGCAAATCAAATTGCGTTAAACTTATCTTCTATGACTTTTATGGTGGCTATGGGTTTAAGTGTTGCTTCTATGATTAGAGTTGGAAATCAGAAGGGTCTGCAAAATTTTAAAGAATTGCGTAGAATTGCTTTTTCAATCTTTTTTTTAGGAATGATTTTAGCCACAGTTTTTGCCATCTTGTTTTTTGTTTTTCATAAAATAATGCCAACTATTTATGTAGATTTAGATGATAAATTAAACTATGCAGATAATATGGAGGTAATTTCAATAGCTTCTAAACTATTAATTGCAGCAGCATTTTTTCAAATTTCCGATAGTATTCAGGTAGTTGTTTTAGGAGCTCTACGCGGATTGCAAGACGTAAAAGTTCCAACTATATTAACTTTTATTTCTTATTGGTGTGTTGGTTTTCCTGTCTCTTATTTTCTTGGAAAAGAGCACATGTATGGTAGTTTTGGTATTTGGCTCGGACTTTTAGCAGGTTTAACAACAGCTTCAGTTTTATTATTTATCCGTTTTAACAATTTAACTCTAAAACTCATAAAAGAAAAAGAAATTTAGTATCTGTTTTAAGACACTTATTTATCTTTTTTTTAAAGCTTAAATCGTTTTTAAAAACACCACATTATTTGAAAAGAATAAAAAAACCGAAGCCATAAACTTCGGTTTTATTAATATAACTTTTTTAATTTACTTCAATGCGCCAGTCATGTTTTCTGGTTTTACCCAAGCATCATATTCTTCTGGAGTAACATAACCTAAACGAACAGCTTCAATTTTTAAAGTTGTTCCGTTTTCATGTGCTGTATTAGCAATTTCTGCGGCTTTGTAATAGCCTATTTTTGTATTTAAAGCCGTAACTAACATTAACGAGTTGTTGACTAATTCTGAAATTCTTGAATGGTTAGGTTCAATGCCAGCAGCGCAATTTTCATCAAAAGAAACACAAGCATCACCAATTAATTGTGCAGATTGTAAAAGATTCGCAGCCATCATAGGTTTAAAAACATTTAGTTCATAATGTCCTTGGGTACCACCAACAGTTACCGCAATATCATTACCCATAACTTGAGCGCAAACCATTGTCATAGCTTCACATTGTGTAGGGTTTACTTTTCCTGGCATAATGGAAGAGCCTGGTTCATTTGCAGGAATAATGATTTCTCCAATTCCAGATCGTGGTCCAGAAGCCATTAAACGAATATCATTAGCAATCTTATTCAAAGAAACAGCAATTTGTTTAAGAGCACCATGTGTTTCGACTAGTGCATCATGCGCTGCTAATGCTTCAAATTTATTTTCCGCTGTAATAAATGGCAATCCTGTAAATTCTGCGATATATTTTGCAACTAAAACATCATATCCTTTTGGAGTATTTAAACCAGTTCCAACGGCTGTTCCTCCCAAAGCTAATTGAGATAAGTGTTCTAAAGTATTGTTTAAAGCTTTTAAACCAAAGTTTAATTGTGCTACATAACCAGAAAATTCCTGACCTAAAGTTAGGGGAGTAGCGTCCATTAAATGAGTTCTTCCAATTTTTACAACATCATTAAATACTTCTGACTTTGCTTGTAAAGTATCTCTTAACTGCTCAATTCCTGGAATGGTAGTTTCTACAATTTTTTTATAAGCGGCAATATGCATTCCTGTTGGAAAAGTGTCATTAGATGATTGTGATTTATTAACATCATCATTTGGTTGAATAGTTTTATCTCCTTCACCAATAACCTTTCCAGCAATTTCATGAGCTCTGTTGGCAATTACTTCGTTCACATTCATGTTAGATTGTGTTCCGGAGCCTGTTTGCCAAATCACTAATGGAAATTGATCATCATGTTTTCCTTCTAAAATTTCTTCACAAACCTGCCCAATTAAATCTCTCTTTTCAATAGCCAAAACACCTAAATCAGCATTTGTGTAGGCAGCAGCTTTCTTTAAATAAGCAAATCCGTAAACAATTTCTAAAGGCATCGAGCCAGATGCGCCAATTTTAAAATTATTACGAGAACGTTCTGTTTGTGCTCCCCAGTATTTATCTGCAGGAACATATACATTACCCATTGTGTCTTTTTCGATTCTATATTTTGTCATTTTTTAAGTGATTTTTAGATAAAACAAAATTACAAAAAACTATTAGGTTGTTTTGTTGATTAAAAAATATTAATTGATAAAAAAAAGTTTTTTTTGACAAGGTATTTTTAAAAATAAATATTATTTTTGCATCAGTTAAAAACAAAATTATTAAATGTTAGATTTTTCTCAATTTTCAGGATTAGTTTTATTCATGTTTATATTTACAGCTGGTTTTTGGTTGTTGATTTTCTTATTAACATTTGTAGTTCCATATTGGATTGGTGGAACAATTTGGGAAAATATAAAATTAAAAATGGAAGCTAAAAAAGCTGCACAAGGCAAATAGCTTCTTTATAAATTATAAATTTAAAATGCTCACAAATTATTGTGAGCATTTTTTTATTTGATATAATGTTTTTAGACATTGTTATTCAACAGTTTTTTTGAATTTTATCCTTCAAAATCCTCTCCACCAAAATCATCTCTATTTCCTCTTTGTTTTTTCTTTTGTTGATTAAAACGATACACAAAGCTTACTCTTACTTGACGTTCTCGCCATTGAAATTCACTGTATTGTTCTGAAAAATCAGGGATTATTGTTGTGCTTTTTCTTCTACGACCGTTAAAAACATCGCTTACATTTAAACTTAAAGAAGCTTTTTCATTGAAAAAATCTTTACTTGCTGCAATATTCATTGTGAAAATACCATTTCTCTGAGATCTTGCATTTTGTGATGCTCCTCTGTAATTAGAATTAATTTGTAAATCAGTTTTTCCTGGAAGAGATATTTTTTGATTTAAACGTATAGAAAATGCTGTGTTTTGGAAATCAAAATTTTGAATAATATTTGAATTGGTACTTACATAATCTCCATCTGTTTTTACATTAAATAAATTAAAATCACTATTGATATTCCAAACTTTAAAAGGTCTGTAGTTTAAAGTAAATTCAAAACCTAACCTTTCTTGTGTTGATAAATTTACTGGAAACCTTCTTGTAATTGGGTCTCCATTGTCTGTAACTTCTCCCGTATCTTCCTGAATTCTTTCCCAACTATCCTTACTTATGTTATAATAAATAGAAGTACTTAAAGTGAATTTATCCCATCGTTTTAAATATCCTAAATCTACAGCATCCGTGAATACAGGCCTTAAATTTACATTACCCGTGTAAATATTGGTTTCACTGGACCTACTTGGAAATGGGTTTAAACTTCTTCCTCTTGGTCTTCTAACTCTTCTGTTATAGCCTAAAGTAATGTTTTCGCCATCTCTAAATTCAAAACCTAAATTTAAAGTAGGAAATAAATTACCATAACTATTGTTTTGGGGAGTATCAATATCAGCTTGCTCAATTTCTACTGAGGTGTGCTCATAGCGTAAACCAGCTAAAAGAGATACTTTGTTAAGTTTTTGACCAAATTGAAAATACGCTGCATTAACAAATTCTGTGTAATTAAAGTTGTTGTCTAGAATAACTTCTTTAGGTATATTATTTTTAAAATCAGTTTGTTCTAAAAAGAAGCTATTAAACATATCTCTATAATTACCTCTATATCCAGCTTCATATTGAATATTCTCTCCAACAGGATGTACATAATCAATTTGTAATAATGCTCTATCTTCGTTTTGGTTTTCTATAACTTCTTCAATTTCGTCTGTAAAATTGGCAATAACATCAACTTCCGAAATATAATTTAAAATATCCTCTACTTCTGTTGAATATTGTAAATTGATTGATAACCTTTTCCCTGAATCATCAAAAGTATTTACATAATCTAAAGTATATTGTATTCTTTCCTCATCTTCAGATTCATTTTCTGATCTTTTTGAAGCCAGTTTTAAATTACCATCAGGTTCAAATCGGTCAACAAAATTTGTATTTACATCATCATCATTACCACCATTAAAAATTATATTACCAATAATACTCGAATTTTGATTTAAGTAATATTCAGCTCCAAAGCTTGTAAAAATAGATCTACCTAATCTATCAAAATTTCTTCTTTCTGTAATTCTATTGATATTCTCTGAAGATGGGTTTATGTATTTAGTATTGTAAAATGAGTTTCCAGGTGTTTCATTATATCTAAAACCAGTATTTGTAAAAAGATTCCATTTTTCTGTTCTCCAATTCGCATTAAAAGCAGTTCCCAATCTTTCAGGATGGCCCAAATCTAATTGAAGAGAACCATTAAAACCAATTAATTTATTTTTTCTTAAAATGATATTTAAAATTCCAGCCGTACCTTCAGCATCATATCTAGCAGATGGAGAAGTAATTACCTCTACTTTTTCAATGGCTTCAGCAGGAATTTGCCTTAAAGCTTCTGCACCATTTAACCCCACTAGAGCA